>JAABUN010000064.1_pt1 | contig 234741 bp, 220 predicted proteins | sample 5559311 | NCBI WGS metagenome assembly JAABUN01 (sample SAMN10711877, study PRJNA513370) | rock metagenome | isolation source: Antarctica rocks | place: Antarctica: Victoria Land, Siegfried Peak sud | reverse complement strand
CCACACCACCTGCCGCCTGCAACGCCGCAGCCTGCACGCCTACCTCATCGACCTGCTCGGCGCCCACGCCCGCGGCGACCCCACGCCGCTCCTCGCCTGACAAGCGCCAGGACACTGAACGCTTACCGGAACCCTGTGAGCAGCAGCATTATGCCGACGACCGCAGCGGTGAGAGCCCGGTGGGCCCGGATCTGTGCGAGGAGCCCCATCCTGCTCGGTTTGTCTGGCTTGGAGTCCAGCTGCGACGGCCCGGCGGAGTATTCGACAATTGCGTCGCTACGCGCGGAGGCGGACGACTGCCACTCGCTCCTCAACGGCAGCCGGTCGACCTTTGTCAGATTCATGCCACAACTGGCGCAAAACGGTTGCTCGCCAGCCTCTTGACCACAGCTCGGACAGACCCTGTTCTCCTGTGCCGTCATGTGAAGCGGGAAGTCAAGCACACTCGACTTGAGGCTGAGCGAATGGCCTAGGGGTCTGTTAATGGTCCCCGTGGCCGCCCTCACACCATCGACGCGATGCGACAGCTCGATTGAGCGTCGTCGCTACGCCCTGGGGCGCTGCGACCGATCGGATACGCTTGCGGCAACCGTTGCGGAGGCGACGACCCGGCCTACGCCGCGCTGCGTGGATGCCCCCGGATGGAATCGAACCATCAACCTTCGGATTAAGAGTCCGCTGCTCTGCCAGTTGAGCTACAGGGGCCAGCGCGGCAGTCTAGCCGCGGGCTCAGCCGCCGGGAGCGGAGGGCGCGGCGGTCCCGCCGGAGCCGCCCGCGCCCTGGGCGTCCTGCACCGCCTGCTGGGCCGCTTGCTGCTTGGCGGACTCCAGCGCGGCCTTGACCTGCGTGCGGTTGTCCTTTGGCGCGAGCTCGACCGCGCGCTTGGCCGCCAGGTCGCCCTTTCGGGTCTGCCCCGCCTGGTAGGCGTAGGCCGCCAGCTGCGAGTACAGCCCGGTCGACGGTGTGCGCTGCTCCGTGACGATCTCCTGCGCGCCCACCGCCTTGTCGAACTGCTTCAGCGCGGAGTAGGCCTGGACCATCAGGGAGGCGACCTGGTCGTCGGGCTTGTTGGGGTTCAACGCCACGTGGCGCTCCCAGGCGCGGGTCGAGACGCGCAGCGTCTCCAGTCCCTTGGGCGTGAAGCCCTGCGCGGAGTTGCGGTCGAAGTTGTCGCCCGCCCCCGCCTGCTGGAAGCGCGCCCGAGCGAGGTCGGCCCACGCCTTGGCGTCGCGTGGGTTGGCCTTCGTGCGCTGCTCGGCGCTGTCGGCGTTCTTCTTGGCGGTGTCGTCGACGCTCTGGCCTCCGTTCTGGCTGATCGCGTCGACGAGACCGCCCGACGTGGCGCCGCCGATCCCGAAGAGGACCAGGCCGCCGCCGATGAGGACAGCCAGGGTCAGGTAGATGACCTGGATGGCGCGGCGCCGGCCGCGGCCTCTGAGGTCGAAGAGCATCGCGCCTCAGGATACGGGCGGGCGGGCGGGGTCGTCGCCGGGGGGGCCGCCCGGTTCCCCGTCTTCGTCGTCTTCGTCGAAGCCGTGCAGGCGCGCGAAGACCTCCGCGGCGTCCTCGTCCCCCTCTGCCTCGAACAGCTCGTCGTCCTCCTCGCGCAGGTCGTCGTCCTCCTCGTCGTCGTCCTCCCCCCACGACCACCGCGACGGCCCCCGCTCGGGCTGGTTGCGCTCCAGGACCCGGGCCAGCAGCACGCTCAGCTCGAACAGGACGACCAGCGGGCCCATGGCGAACAGCATGGTCACCGGGTCCGGCGTCGGGGTGGCGACTGCGGAGACGACCGCGAGCGCGAGGATCACGTAGCCGCGGTTCTTGCGCAGTTGCGCCGTGCTGACCACGCCGAGCCGCGTCAGCGCGAGGACGCCGACCGGAATCTGGAACAGCAGGCCCACCGCCCCCATGAACAGGATCGAGAACCGGTAGTAGTCCTTGGCCTGGACGAGGATGTCGAAGTTGTCGTCGTTGAAGTTCTGCAGGAAGCTGACGGCGCGTGGCAGGGCGACGAGGTAGGCGAACACCACCCCCGCCGCGAAGAGGAACGGGACCATCAGCATCAGCGGCAGCGCCGTACGCCGCTCCTGCGGGCTAAAGGCCGGCAGCACGAACGCGTAGGCCTGGAACAGCAGGATCGGCAGGGACAGCAGCAGCGCCGCGTAGCCGGCCACGACGAAGGTCACCGTGAACGGCTCGGCGACGCCGATCGTGATCGGCTGGCGTTTGGTGTTGGTGGGCACCAGCGCCGCCGCGTCGTCGATCGATCTCCGGGCCTGCTCGAGTGCGCGGGCGCGCTGCGCCACCGCCGCCCTGGCTCCGGCGGTCACGCCGTCGGCGTTGGAGAGGTCGCGCAGGGATTCGCTGACCCCGCCGACAGCAGGACCGAGCTGCTTGAGCACCCTCCCGATCTGCTGCTGAAAGCGCGCAGTCTGCTCGATCGGGTCGTTGCTCTTCCCCTTCGAGTCCGCCTTCTGGGTGGACTCGAGGGGCTTGTTGATGAAGTGCAGGATGTCGTCGTTCTTCGCGTAGCAGACGGCGAAGGCGACGACGAAGGCGACGACGCAGATGGTCAGCCGGGTGCGGAGCTCGCCGAGGTGGTCGACGAGGCTGAGCCGCTCCTCGTGCCCGATCGGCCGGACAACACCCTTGGCCACGGCGGGGGGGTGCTAGGACTGGGGGTCGTGCGGGACGACCGGCGCCTGCGCGTGGCCGTCGACCGTCACGGGCGGCGTGTCGCTGCTGCTCGTGACCTCCACGGGCGCCGCCTCGGTGGTCGTCGCCCGCTTGAGCGCCGGACGGTCGTCGTCATCGTGGTCGTCGTCCTTGCTCGAACCGGTCAGCGAGTCCTTGAACTCGCGCATGCCGCTACCCAGCTGCTTGCCGAGCCCGGGGAGCTTCTTCGGGCCGAAGACCAGCAGCACGATCAGCAGGACGATCCCAAGCTCGAGAGGGCCAATGTTCGGCATGCCCACCAGAGTACCGCCCCGCCCCGCGATCGACGGGCGGTCCCCCTTCTGAGATCGGGGTCAAGGACGCCGGGGTGCGAGCCGATGAAGGGTCCACGAGGCCAATTGTGAACTCCGATCAGAACAACAGCCACTACGTCCGCCGCGTCGTCCTTCCCTCGGGGAAGACGATCGAGGTCGTCTACTTCGAGGATCAGGCGTCCGTCGCCGAGCGCCCGCAGCCCGCGCCCCCGACGGGCGAGGCGGCCGGCGAGCTTCACCTGTGCGCGACCTGCGAGTCCGACCTCGTCTACCCGACCGACTGGGACGAGGCCGACAACACCCACTGGGAGGTCACGCTGCGCTGCCCCAACTGCGAATGGACCGGGCGCGGCGTGTACGAGCAGGACACCGTCGAGCGCTTCGACGAGGAGCTCGACCGCGGCACCGAGGCGCTGGTCCGCGACCTCAAGCGCCTGATGCACGTCAACATGCAGGAAGAGATCGAACGCTTCGTCACCGCGCTCGACAGCGGGCACATCGTGCCTGACGACTTCTAGTGCCAGCGAACTCCTGAATCACGGCAGTTGGCGCTCAGGAGTACCGCGCGACGACGCTGTCGGCGACGAGCTCCAGGGCGCGTCGTCTCCCGGCGTCCTGCCCGGCAGGCAAGTCCTGCTTCGCCGCAGCAACGTGGGCAAGCGCCTGCTCCCGGGCCGCCTCGAGCGCTCCGGTGGCGGCGATCTGGTCGCACACGTCCTGCGCCTGGGCCGGCGTCGTGATCGCCCGCGGATCCAGCGCGCGCAGCGTGTCGTCCCGCTCCCGCGCGAGGATGAACGGCAGGGTGACCGTGCCGTCGAGCAGGTCTGTCCCGCGGTGCTTGCCGGTGCGCTCCACCGGCCCCGACACGTCCAGGACGTCGTCGAGCAGCTGAAACGCGAGCCCGATCCGGCGGCCGAACGCCGCGAGGTCGTCACCGCGATCGTTCGCACCCGCGCACAGACGCCCGAGGCGGCACGCGCTCTCGAAGAGCCGCGCGGTCTTGAGATCGCAGCGCTCGAGGTAGCGCTCGACCCCCACGTCGGCGGCGAAGGCGTCCGCGCGCTGCAGCAGCTCGCCGCGGGCCAGGGCGGAGCTGGCGTCGGAGAGCACGCGCACCTGCTCGACCGACCCGTTGGCGACCAGCTCGGTGAAGGCGCGGGCGAAGAGGAAGTCCCCCGTCTGCACCGCGGCCTCGCGGCCCGCCTGGGCCAGCACCGTCGGCTGGCCGCGGCGCAGCGGGGCGTCGTCCAGGACGTCGTCGTGCACGAGCGTGGCCGAGTGAACGAGCTCCACGGCGCAGCCGGCGCGCACCAGGGCGCTGTGGGCGGCATCGGTCTGCGCCGCCTCACCCGCGGCCAGCAGCACCAGCAGCGGACGCAGCCGCTTGCCCCCAGCCCGGATCGTGCCGGCGGCCAGCGGCGCCAGATCGGGGCCGCCGTCCTGCCCGATCTCCGTCAGACGGTCCTCGATCCGGCCCAGCAGCTCAGGCACCCGCGCGCCGCCCGCCTCGACGATGTCGGCCACCGCGGCGGTGACGTCGGCGCTCACGCCCGCTTTGACCCGACGTGCAGGGCGATGATCCCGCCGGCGGTCAGGATCCAGCGAATGTCCTGGAGCCCCGCGCGGTCCATTGCCGTCGCCAGCCCCTCAGGCGGCGGGAAGCGGCGGACCGAGCTCGGCAGATAGCCGTAGGCCTCCTGTTGACCCGTGGCGCGCCCGATCAGCGGCACCACCCGGTCGAACCACAGGCCAAAGAACGTGGACAGCGGCGGCTGCTGCGGCGTCGTGATCTCCAGGACGACGACCTTCCCGCCGGGCCGCACGACGCGCGCCATCTCCGCCAGGCCGCGGTCGAGGTCTGAGAAGTTGCGGGCGCCGAAGCCGACCGTGGCGGCGTCGAAGGACCCCGTCTCGTAGGGCAGCTCGAGCGCGTTGGCCCACTCGAACCGCACCCCGGGCGCCTTCGCCCGCGCGCGGGTGAGCATCTCCTGGGAGAAGTCCGAGCCGACGACCTCGCCGCCGGGGGCCACCCGAGACGCCAGCTCGACCGCGAGGTCGCCCGTTCCCGTGGCGACGTCGAGCACGCGTGCGCCCGGGCGCGCCTCGGACAGGTCCGCTGCGCGACGCCGCCAGCGGTGGTGCAGCCCGGCCGTCATCACGGAGTTCATGACGTCGTAGACGCCGGCGATGCGGTCGAACATCGCCCGGACCTGGGGCTCCTCGAGGGTGCCGGTGCTGGCCACGGGCAGCGACCGCTACTTCAACTGCGACAGGTACAGCACCAGCGCGTTGAACTTGTCGGGCGGGAGGTCCTTGAAGGACGGCATCGGCGTCGTCGGGTTGATGAGCGTCCGCGCGATCGCCTGCTTGGGCAGGCGCTTGGCGATCTCGGTCAACGGTGGCCCCGGCCCGTCGTTGCCGTTCTCACCGATCTTGTGGCACCCCTGGCACGCCGACTGCGCGACGACCTGCTTGCCCTTCTCGTACTCCTCGAGCATCGGCCCGCCCTGGGCGATGATGCGCTGCGGCGTCGGCATGTCGATCTGCGTCGGCGGGCCGCTGGCCGCGCCCTGGTAGGTCAGGTAGCCGATGGTGACGATCGTCAGGATGCCCGCCGTGGTCGCGATCGGGCGACGTTCGGGGCGCCGCTCCGGGCCGCGGTCATAGAACGGCAGCAGGAAGAGCAGGATCATGCAGATCGTCGGCACGCCGAGCGACGCGAACTGCACGAGCGCCGCGGGCTTGATGACCCGGAGGACCTCGAAGAGGAAGAAGAAGTACCACTCGGGCCGCGGGGTGTACGTCGTCGTCGTCGGGTCGGCCTTCGGGCCGAGCTCGGCGCCGAGCACCAGCGACATCCCGATGATCGCGGCCATCACGACGATCGCCATCGCGCCGTCCTTGGCGACCGCGTACGGGAAGAACGGCTTGCCCTGCGCCTTCAGGATCGAGTACTCGCGCAGGTAGCGCTCCTTCTCGCGCCGGTTCACGCCTGCTCCTCCCGCATGACGTCGGGCTCCTGCGCCTTGATCCACGGCGGCGCGGTGGTGCCGAGCTTGGCGACGAGGTAGAGGTGGGCCCCGATGAGCCCCGCCAGCGCGCCCGGGATGAGCAGCATGTGGATCGCGTAGAAGCGCGACAGCGTCGTGGCGCCGAAGTCGGGGCCGGCCCGCAGGAAGTCCGAGAGGTACGGGCCGACGAGCGGGCCCGTGCCGTTGATGTTCACGCCGACGATCGTCGCCCAGTAGGAACGCTGGTCGAAGGGCAGCAGGTAGCCGGTGAACGACATGACCATCGTGAGGATGAGCAGCACGACGCCGATGACCCAGTTGAGCTCGCGCGGGTACTTGTAGGCGCCGAAGAAGAACGTCCTGGCCATGTGCAGGAAGACGAGGATCACCATGACCGACGAGCCCCACTTGTGCATGCCGCGCACGAACTCGCCGAGGAACGCCTCGTTGGTGATGAAGCGCGTCGACTCGTAGGCGCGGGTGACCGACGGGTCGTAGTACATCGCCAGGAAGACGCCGGTGACGGCCTGGTTGAGGAAGGCGAACATCGACGCCGAGCCAAGGGTGTAGAACCAGTTGGTGCCCTTGGGAACCTTGCGGAACATCATCCAGCGCAGGCCGCCCGACAGCGACGTGCGCTCGTCCACCCAGTCGGCCGCGGAGATCGCGCCCTCGCGGGCGACCTCCAGCGGCTTCTGCTTCTTGGTGCCGGGGCGCTGCGGGCGCGGGTTCAGCGTGTCGGGCAGCGGCGGGGCGGGGAGCTTGGTCGGCAGCTTGAGCTTGGGCATGGCTGGCTACCTAGAGCTTTCTGATGGTCGGACGCGACGGGTAGAGGTACGGGCCGATCCCGTCCAGCGGCTCGCCGGGATCACGCGGGGAGAAGCGCTTGAGCTGTTCGTTGACCGAGAAGCGCGGGCCGATCTCGAGCCGGTTGTCGGTGACGCGCACGCTGAAGCGGTCCAGCGGACGGACGGGCGGGCCGCCGTCGACCTTGCCGCGGAAGTCGTAGACGCCGCCGTGGCACGGGCAGATGAAGCGCTGCGCCGCGTTGACGTAGCGAACCGGGCACCCCAGATGCATGCAGCGCGTCGACAGCGCGACGTACTCGTCGCCGCCCGGCTCGGTGTCGATCTGCGGGTCGCGCTTGCGGACGTAGACGGTCGACTTACCGACCTGTCCGATGCCCGTGGCGGTCGTGATCGTCTTGGGCACGTACTGGTCGCTCGAGAACTCGTCGACCGGTCCGACGTCCTGCCAGTCCTGCTTTCGCTCCTCGAAAACGGGCCCCAGGGCGAAGCCGATCGCGGGCAGGGCGAAGGCAGCCGTGGCGATGGCGCCGGTCGCGTGGGCCGAGCCGACCATGAAGCGACGCCGGGTGACCGTCTCGCCCTCAAAGGCGCCGGGGATGCGCCGGTCGACGGTGTACTTGCTCTTGGGGGGCTCGCGATCGGGCATCAGACGGGGGCTGCGGTGCAGACTTTATCGACCATCCATTCTACGGATGCCGGAGCGGCCCATCGTGTGTTCGATCACTGTCCGGGTGCCATGTCGCCACCAACCTGGCGCGCGACGGCCCGGGTGCCCCGGCCCCAGGCGTCGGCGGCCCGCCCAGGCTCCCCGGCGGCGTGGGCCTGGGCACCCTGGGCGATCACCTGCGCGAGCGCCGCGATGGCCGATAGGTCGCCCAGGGCGGCCAGCCGTTCGAGCCCGAGCGCGTACAGCCGGTCGCCCGCCAGGAGCGCGAGGTCGGGTTCGGCCCCCGGGGAGAGAACCCGCGACTGGTCGTAGTGCAGGAGGTAACCCTCGTGGATCGCCTCGGTGGCCAGCGCGCGCTCGGCGTCGCCGTGCCCCTCTTCGCTCAGGACGTCCGCGAGCCCCCGCAGCGCGTCCGGGTCGGCCGCCGCGGCGCCCAGCAGGCCGCCCTCGGCGCGGAGGATCTCGGCGAGGCGCGCGGGCGCGGCGGTCATGCGATCTCCGCGAACGCCGCGGTTGCCGCCTCGACCGTGCGCGTGACGTGCGCGGGCGTGTGGGCCAGCGACGGGAACCACGCCTCGAACTGCGACGGCGGCGGGTAGACGCCCCGGGCCAGCAGTGCCCGGCACCAGGCTGCGTGCGCGCCGAGGTCGCACGCCTGCGCGTCGGCGAAGCTGCGTACGGGGGCGTCAGCGAAGAACACCGTGAACAGCCCGGGGGTGCTGGAGATCTGCACCGGCCGGTCCCCGGCGGCGGCGCGCAGGCCGTCGACCAGCGCGTCGGTCGTGGCCGCCAAGCGCAGGTAGGCCTGGTCGTCGAGCATCCCCAGGGTCGCCATGCCGGCGGCGACGGCCAGCGGGTTCCCGCTCAGCGTTCCCGCCTGGTAGACGTCGCCGGCGGGCGCTACGCGTTCCATGATCTCGCGCGACGCGCCGAAGGCCGCCGCGGGCAGCCCGCCACCGATGATCTTGCCCATCACGGTGATGTCGGGCTGCACGCCGGTGAGCTCCTGCGCCCCGCCGCGGGAGACCCGGAAGCCGCTGATGACCTCGTCGAAGACGAGCAGGGCGCCGTTGTCGGTCGCCTGCGTGCGCAGCAGCTCGAGGAAGCCCTCGTTCGGCGGGACCAGGCCCATGTTCGCCGGGTAGGGCTCGGCGAGGATCGCGGCGAAGTCGTGCTCGCGGCAGGCAGCGACCACGGCCTCGCCATCGTTCCAGTTGACGATCGCGGTGGCCTGCGTCGCTGCCCGCGGCACCCCCGGGGAGCTCGGGATCCCCTGGGTGGCAAGGCCGCTACCGGCTTCGGCCAAGAGGCCGTCGAGGTGCCCGTGGTAGGCGCCGGAGAACTTCAGGAGCGTCTCGCGCCCCGTTACGGCACGCGCGAGGCGAACCGCGCTCATCGCGGCCTCGGTGCCGGACGAGGTCATGCGCAGCATCTCCACCGAGGCCATCCGCCGGGAGACCTCCTCGGCCAACTCGACCTCGCCCGCGGTCGCGGCGCCGAAGGTCGTTCCCTTGGCCGCCGCAGCGGTGACCGCGGCGACGATCTCCGGGTGGGCGTGGCCATGGATGAGCGGCCCCCACGAGCAGACGTGGTCGACGTAGCGGTTGCCGTCGACGTCGATCATCTCCGCGCCCTCCGCGCGGTCGATGAAGATCGGGTCGCGGCCGAGCGAGCGCATGGCCCGCACCGGCGAGTTGACGCCGCCGGGCAGGCGCGTCACGGCGCGGGCGTAGAGCTCGGCGGACTTCGTGTCGGTGAGGGAGACGGCCACGCGACGGGCCACTACACGCCGGCGTGCTCGCGTTCCCAGGCCTTGAACGCGTCGGTGAAGTACAGCAGGCGGATCTTCTTGAACTCCGTGGAGGAGTAGAGGGTGGCCCGGCCCTCGATGCAGTCGACCTCCTCGCCGACGGCGTCGAGGATCGCGTCGCACTCCTCCTTGGAGCGACCATGGGCCATGGTGAAGACGGAGTACGGCCAGTCCGGGTAGGTCGGGCGCTGGTAGCAGTGGCTGATGCCGCGGAAGGCCGCCATGCGCGGGCCGACCTCCGCGATGCGGTCCTCGGGGACCGCCCAGACGCCCATCCCGTTGGCGCTGAACCCCGCCCGGCGGTGGAACAGGATCGCGGCGACGCGGCGCAGCAGGCCGCGCTCCTTCATGCCCTCGAGGTGGGCGAGCAGCTGGTTGACGGGCATGCCGAGCTCGCGGGCTGCGTTTGCGTAGGGCTCCTCGACCACCGGCAGGTCGCCCTGCGTCGCGAGGACCACGGCACGGTCGACGTCGTCGAAGGGCTGCTTGGACAGCTCGACGGGTTCCTCCGCGACGGCTTTTGGCGTCGACAGCGACTTCGTGTCGCCGCCCATCTCGAGCTCCATGCGGATCTTGAAGAGCTTGAGCGTCGGGAGCTGACGGATCGACTCGGCGCCCGTGAGCTCCTGGAGGAGGTCGAGCGTGCCTTGCAGGCCCAGCTGGGAGTCCTCCTCGACGGCGAGGGTGAACCACATGTTGAAGTCGTGGTTGCGCAGGTAGTTGTGGCTGACCCCCGGGTGGGAGTTGATGATCTTGCCGGCGCGCCAGGGGTGCTCGGGATCGACCTTGGCGGCCACGAGCATCGACCCGTAGCCGAAGGCGCGCGTGTCGAAGATCGGGGTGACCTGGCGGATGATGCGGTCGTCGAGCAGCTCGCGCACCCGCTCGAGCACGACGTCCTCGGAGACGCCGAGGTTCTCGGCCACCGCTGCGTACGGGCGCTGAGCGATCGGGAAGCCGCCCTGCATGGCGTCGAGCAGGCGCTTGTCGAACGCGTCGAGCGTGACGGCGGCGCCGTCCTTGCGGGCGCGGACCTTCGGCGTGGCGGTGGGGGGCGTGGCGGCGGTCAGGTCTGCTGGAGCCATGCGGCTGCGTCCTTGGCGTGGTAGGTGATGACGATGTCGGCCCCGGCGCGCCGCATGGCGGTCAGGGACTCGAGCACCACGGCGCGCTCGTCGATGGAGCCGGCGGCCGCAGCCGCCTTGACCATCGCATACTCGCCGCTCACGTTGTACGCGGCAACCGGGATCCGCAGATCGTCCTTCACCGCGCGAATCACGTCGAGGTAGGCCAGCGCCGGCTTGACCATCAGGACGTCGGCGCCCTCCGCGGCGTCCAGCCGCGCCTCCCGCACCGCCTCCTGCCCGTTGGCCGGGTCCATCTGGTAGCCGCGGCGGTCGCCGAACGCGGGCGTCGAGCCCGCGGCCTCGCGGAACGGCCCGTAGAACGCGGAGGCGAACTTCGCCGAGTAGGCCACGATCGGGATGTCCGCGAACCCCTCCTCGTCGAGCGCGGCGCGGATCGCGCCGACGCGCCCGTCCATCATGTCGCTGGGGGCGACGACGTCGGCGCCCGCCCGCGCGTGGCTGACCGCCGCGCGGGCCAGCAGCTCCACCGACGGGTCGTTGTCGACCTCACCCGCGTCGGTCAACAGCCCGCAGTGCCCGTGGTCGGTGTACTCGCACAGGCAGACGTCGGTCATCACCAGCAGATCGGGGTGCGCGGCCTTCATCGCGCGCGTCGCGAGCTGGACGATGCCCTCGTCGTCGTAGGCGCCGGTGCCCTTGGCGTCCTTCTGCGCCGGGATGCCGAAGAGGATGATCCCGCCGAGACCGAGCGCGGCGATCTCCCCCGCCTCGCGCACGGCTTCATCGACCCCGAGGCGCTCGACCCCGGGCATCGACCCGATCGCCGCGCGCCCGGTCAGCCCCTGCTCGACGAACAACGGGGCAACCAGGTCGCCGGCGTCCAGGCGTGTCTCGCGCACGAGGTCCCGCAGCGCGGGCGTGCGCCGCAGTCGCCGCAGGCGCGTCTCGGGGAAGGCCACGCGGTCCATGGTAGGCGCCGTTCGTGCTCAGAACAGGCGATCGCTCGCCTGCCGATCCCGCCGTCGGACCCGTACGAGGAGACCCGCGGGCGGCCGACCGATTGCTGCCCGAGTGGCGGGCACAGCCGAGGCCAGCGCGGCGCGCCGGTCGAACGCGATGGCGCGACGGGCCCCGAAGAGCGTGAGGTTCGCCTGGTCTGGCAACGCAACACATGGAGCGATCAGCCCTGCCACCCGCGCAGGCAGACGCGCGCGCAGCTCCTGACAGGCCGTCCAGTCATCGTCGAGAAGCTGGCCGTCGTCGACACCGAGGCGCGCTCGGGTGCAAGAGACCCGAAGATCTTCGATGCGCGCCGTCGCGAAGCGACACACCCACAGCGGCATCCTGACGAGGTCGAGCTCCCCCTCGGTGGTGAGGCCCTCGTGGCGGATCAGCTCCGCCCATGCGGCGTCAGGGCTCAGGGACCAGTACTGCGTGGGGTCGTCACCCAGCCGGTTCCAGCGCCCCTCGCGCGTGTTGCCCCGAGCCCAGAACGGGACGTCATACGTGGACCATCTGAACGCCACGCCTTCTGCCGGCTCGCCGCCGAGAAGGGTCGGAGCGTCAGACGCCACCCTGGACGCGTCCGGATCGTGCTGCGATCAGCAGGCTGCGCTCGCGTGCGGGGTCGTCGAGAAGGTCCACGGGAGCTCGGCCGTCGAGGTCCGGCCGGGGCCTCGTGAACCACAGATAGACGCCCTGGTCGGACCAGGCGTGGCGCAGGATGGCGACAAGGCGCGTGACGATCTGCAGTCTGGGTGTGCTCGCAGCCTCGTCCCGGCGGCGGCGCTGGATCTGCCGCTCGGAGAGGCCGACGAGACCGGACAGCTCGCTGAGCGTCAGTGAGGGCAACCATGCCTCGAGCATCGCTATCGCCGCTCCCGCGCGGCGGAGCTCTGTCGGCGGCTGCTCGTCGAGAAGGTCGCGCATCACGTGGCGCACCGCTTCCGCTTGGACGAGCGCAAGATCGGCGACGTCCAGAGGGCGCAGGTCGTCGCTCGGCGCGAGGGTCAGCAGGTCGATCAGGCGACGACGGATCTCATCGCGCGCATCGGGGTCGACGTGGATGGGGAGATCCTGGTTGAGGCGCGCAGCAGCTTCCCGCGCGGTGGTGGCCAGGCGTTGGAGGAGATCGACGTCGAGCGCGTTGCTGTGCGCGGCGGCCTCGAGCGCCTCCTGCAGCCCGGACAGGTCGTGGTCAGCACGCTCGAGGGCGGCTCGTTCCGTTCCGTCGAGACTGCCATGTCGCCTCCCCCTGTCGTCCGACTGTCGCCTATCCCCGTCACCGTACCGCCACGCGCGGTCGCGGCTCGGTGCGTCCGAGGTGGTGAGGGTCTGGGCCGTCGTCCCTGGCCCCCTCCGGCTCTTACGCGGCCGCTGCAGCGGCGCGCCCGGCGACGCGGCCCGAGAAGAGGCAGCCGCCGAGGAAGGTCCCTTCGAGCGACCGGTACCCGTGCACGCCGCCGCCGCCGAAGCCGGCGACCTCGCCCGCCGCGTAGAGGCCCGGCAGCGGCTCGCCGGACGCCTGCAGCACCCGGCTCGACAGGTCGGTCTGCAGGCCGCCGAGGGTCTTGCGCGTGAGGATGTTCAGGCGCACGCCGATCAGCGGGCCGGCGTCCGGGTCGAGGATCCGGTGCGGTGCGGCCACGCGGGTGATGCGGTCGGCGAGGTAGGTGCGGGCGTTGCGGATCGCCGCGATCTGAAGGTCCTTGGTGAACGGGTTGTCGACCTCGCGGTCGCGCGCGACGACCTCGCGCTGCACCTGCTCGAAGGGCAGGAGCGGCTCGTCGGTCAGCGCGTTCATCCCCTCGACCAACGCGCGCAGGTCACGCTCGACGACGAAGTCGGCGCCGTGCTCTTTGAACGCCTCCACGGGCGGCGGCGCGCCCCTCCCCACCCGGGTGCGGATGACCTCGCGGATCGACTTGCTGGTGAGGTCGGGATTTTGCTCGGAGCCCGACAGCGCGAACTCCTTCTCGATCATCTTCTGGGTGAGGACGAACCAGGTGTGCTCGTGGCCGGTGGTCATGATGTGGGCCAGCGTGCCGAGGGTGTCGAAGCCGGGGAACAGGGGCACGGGCAGGCGCTGGCCGGTGGCGTCGAGCCACAGGGAGGATGGCCCGGGCAGGATGCGGATGCCGTGGCGGCTCCAGATCGGGTTCCAATTCTGGATGCCCTCGACGTAGTGCCACATGCGGTCGGGGTGGATGACGTTGCCGCCCGCATCCTGGGTGATCTGGATCATGCGCCCGTCGACGTGGTCGGGGACGCCGGAGATCATGTGCTTCGGCGGCGTGCCGAGCCGCTGCGGCCAGTTGCGGCGCACGAGCTCGTGGTTGGCGCCGATCCCGCCGGAGGTGACGATGACCGCCTGCGCGCTGAAGTCGAACTCGCCGGCGACGTCGCGGGAGCTCTTCTCCCCGCGGGCGACGGAGCTCGGCGCGAGGATCTCGCCGCGGACGCCGGTGACCACGCCGCCTGACACGCCCAGCGCGTCTACCTTGTGGCGCGGGCGAAAGTCGACCAGCCCGCGCGCCCGTGCTTCCCGCACGCGCCGCACGAAGGGTTCCAGCACACCCGGCCCGGTCCCCCAGGTGACGTGAAAGCGCGGCACCGAGTTGCCGGGGCCGGTGGCGTTGTACCCCCCGCGCTCGGCCCAGCCGACGTTGGGGACGAAGCGCACGCCCTGCGCGTGCAACCAGGCGCGCTTCTCGCCCGCCGCGAAGTCGACGTAGGCCTCCGCCCAGCGGCGCGGCCACTCGTCCTCGGGCCGGTCGAAGCCTGCGGTGCCCAGCCAGTCCTGCCACGCGAGCTCGCGCGAGTCCTTGATCCGCATGCGCCGCTGCTCGGGGCTGTCGACGAGGAAGAGCCCGCCGAAGGACCAGAACGCCTGGCCGCCGAAGGACGCCTCGGGCTCCTGGTCGAGCAGCAGCACGCGGCGCCCCGCATCGGCCAGCTCCGCGGTGGCCACGAGACCGGCGAGGCCGGCGCCGACGACGATGACGTCGGCCTGCTCGGTGTCCGCGGCGAGGCTCATGCGGCGACCCTATCCCGCGAACTCCTCCGCGGTGATCGCGAAGATGTCGTGGTCCTCCCACACCCCGTTGATCTCGAGGTAGCGCAGCGCGCGGCCCTCGTGGCGGAAGCCGGCCTTCTCGACGACGCGGCGCGACGGGGCGTTGCGGGGCATGATCGCCGGCTGGACGCGGTGCAGGCCTGCCTCGCCGAAGGCGAAGCGCAGGGCGCAGCGCACCGCGGCCGTGGCGTGGCCGCGGCCGCGGCCGGCCTCGTCGACCCAGTAGCCGAGCGTCGCGTTGCCCCACGCGCCGAGCACGACGTTGGCCAGGGCGACGCGGCCGATGATGCGGTCGCCGGCCTCGACGTCGAGCACGGCGAAGGCGTAGCCCGACCCGGCCAGCCACGAGCGCTCGTCCAGCGCGATCTCCTGGGCTTGGCCGGCGGCGGTGTAGAACGACGGGTGGCGCCGGGGTTCGAACGGCTCGGTGTACGGGCGGTTGGCGATGCGTAGCGCGGTCAGCTCCGGCACGTCGGCCGGGGTGAACGGGCGGATCGCGGTCGCGCCCTCGAGGAGCCGCGTCCGCGCCGGCGCCCCCCCGCGCCTCACGCGAACCGCCGCAGGGCTACTCGCGCGACTCCGAGGTAGGCGGCCGTCAGCGCGAGCAGGTGCAGCAGCGGACCCCAGATGGACGGGTCGGCGTCGTTGAGCGCGGCGTCCATCGCCGACAGGGCGGGCTTGAACGGGAAGACCGCCGAGATGACCCTGACCACGTCGTAGAGGCCGGCCGCCACAGCGCCGCGGGGCACCAGGGCCAGCGCCGCAATCGGCAGCGCGACCATGAACGCCAGCAGCGATGCAGCACGGACGTCGCGGGCGAGCGTCCCGACCGCGACGCCGAGAGCCGCGAAGCCCAGCCCGGCCCCCAGTGCCCCCAGCACCCACAGTCCGATCCGCGCGGCGTCCAGCGAGCGGAACACCGCGATCACCGCCAGCAGCACCAGCGTGATGACCGCGGAGGTCACCGCCGCCAGGATCACCTTCTCGGCGAGCAGCGTGAAGCGCGACACCAGCCCGCGGACCAAGCGGGAGAACGCGTGCTCCTCGCGTTCCAGGGCCAGCATCCCCGCGCCCATGAGCAGGCCGACGACCATGAGCGAGATCGTCGCCGCGAGCGCCACGCCGAACCCTCCCAGCGACGTGCGCCGCCCGGCGACCACCCCGCGCTTGACCTGCAGCGGCGTGGCGATCGAGGCGAGCACGCCGTCGGACAGATCGAGGTTGTCGGCCGCCAAGCCGGCGAACCGCGAGACGCGCTGCAGCGCGGCGCGGTCCGGGGAGCCGGCGGGCAGGCTCGTGAGCGTCGCGTCGACGATCCGCTTGGAGTTCTCCAGGCCAAGCACGTCGATGCCGCGGCCCAGCAGCGAGAAGCGCCCGCCGCGCAGGACGATGTCCAGGTAGGACGCGGCGATCTGGGTCAGCTTGCCCGACAGCGCGCGGTTGGCGTCCGCGACGCTCGACTTGATCCGCGACTCGACCGCCTGGGTCTGCAGCGGGTTCTGCGCTCCGTAGAGGACCTCGACGGTCGGGGGCTCCCCGCCCCCGGAGAGGTTGAGCGCCGCCTGCAGCTTGTCGGTGATGTCCGCCGGGACGATGAGCGCCGCCTGGACCTGGCCGCTGCGCACCTTCGCGACCGCCTCCTCGCGGGTGTCGACGCGCACGGGGTCGACCGCGTCGAACAGGCGATCCGCGTACTTGGACGCGTCGATCGTCTGCGCGCCGAGCTGCACAGCGTTGGAGGACTCAGGGACGAGGTTGACAAACGCGACCTTGGGCTTGGCCTCGGGCCGCGAGACGGCGACGCCGACGGTGGCCCCGATGATCCCCGCGTAGGCGAACAGGAGCGCCACCAGCAGCGGCGAGCGGCGCAGGATCTGCAGGTCCTTGAGCAGCAGCCAGCGCACGCGCGTCCCCGCTTGCCCTCAGTGCCCGCGCTCGCGCAGGAACGCGACGAAGGCCGACTCGAAGTCGCGCGCACCGGCGGTCGCCGTCGCCGCCAGCGCCGCGGGCGTGCCCTCGAACAGCAGCTCGCCGTCGGCCAGGACCAGCAGCCGGTCGGCGTAGCGCTCTGCCTCCCCCACGTCGTGAGTGGTGAAGACGACGGTGGTCCCGCCGGTGGCGAGCTCCGCGAGGAAGCCCCACAGCCGTTCGCGCTGGCGCGGGTCAAGCGACGCCGACGGCTCGTCGAGCAGCAGGACCGGCGGGTCGGCGAGCAGCCCGACCGCGATGTTGACCCGCTGCCGATTGCCCCCCGACAACCGGCTGAGCTCGTCCCCGGCGCGGTCCCCTAGGCCGGTCTGCTCGAGCATCCGGGTGACCACACCCTCGACGTCGCCGCAGCGCTCGAGGCGGGCGAAGAGGCGCAGGTTCTCCGCCACCGAGAGCTTGCCGTAGACCGCGGCGTGCTGCGGGACCCAGCCGACCCGCGCCGGGTCGTGCGCCAGCTCGCCGGCGTCGGCCGGCTGGATGCCGGCCAGGATCGACAGCAGCGTCGTCTTGCCCGCGCCGTTGGGACCGATGACGGCCAGCAGCTCACCGGGGGCGGCGCTGAAGCTGACGTCGCGCAGCGCCGCCCGCTTCCCGAAGCGCTTGCTGACCGAGCGGGCGCGCAGCGCGGGCGCGACGGCGGCGCGGGGCTCGGCGGTCACCGCGCGCAGGCTACTGCGAGGATGGGCCGGTGGCCGGTGGGAACGCACGCATCCTGTTCGTCGGCGACGTGGTCGGCGGGCTCGGCCGGCGCACGCTGCTGTCGCTGCTGCCCGAGCTTCGCGAGCGGCTCAGCCCCACCTTCGTCGTGGTCAACGGGGAGAACGCCGCCGGCGGGCTCGGCATCACCCCGAAGATCGCCGACGAGCTGTTCGCCGCGGGCGTCGACGTCATCACGCTCGGCAACCACGCGTTCCACCGCAAGGACGTCTTCCGCTACCTCGACGAGCACGACGCGATCCTGCGGCCCGCCAACTACCTCGCCGCGCAGCCGGGGCACGGGTCGTGCGTCGTGGAGCGCGACGGGGTGCGCCTCGGCGTCGTCAACCTCAGCGGCAACGTCTTCCTGCGCGCCGGCCGCCAGGCGTTCACCGAGATCGAGACGGTGCTCGCCAAGCTCGAGGACGTCACCGATCACGTGCTCGTCGACCTGCACGCGGAGGCGACCAGCGAGAAGGTCGCGATGGGGTGGCACCTCGACGGCCGCGTGACCGCGGTCGTCGGCACCCACACGCACGTGCCGACCGCCGACGCGCGGGTGCTGCCGGGCGGCACGGCCTACATCACCGACGTGGGGATGACGGGCCCGCGCGGTGGCGTCATCGGTGTGCGCAAGGAGCAGGCGATCGAGTCGCTGCTGACGCACATGAGCGTGCGCTTCGAGACCTCCGAGGACGACCCGTGGATCAACGCGGTGCTGATCGAGTGCGCGGCGCAGCCCCGGCGCGCCGAGGCGATCGAGCAGGTCCTGCAACCGTGGCGCTGAGCGCCACGACCTAGATGGGTTAGCGCGCCGGCGCGCGGAACCGGCACAGCAGCGCGATCATCACGAGCGGGAAGAACCACACGATGTACAGATAGAACCAGTGCGTGACGCCGAGCTGCAGGGCGATGAGAATCGCTGCCGCGCACGCCGCCAGGCCCACGACGTCCTCCCGCCGCGGAAGGAAGGCGAGCCCGAGCGCGATCGCCACGGCGATCGCCTGCCACACGCGCTGGGGCGTCTGGATGTCGTAGAGGCCCCAGATCGAGAACGGCGACCCGCGCTGTGTCTGGAAGCCCAGCGTGCGGTCCACGAACGTCGCCGGGTCGTCGCCGTGGATCACGTAGGGCACGAGCGTGATGAGCGCCGCGCCGGCGAAGGCCATGGCGAACGCGCCCAGCGCCCAGGAGCGGCCCCGGCCCTTGGCCGCGTGGGTCCAGAACAGCGGCGCCAGCCCGAGCGAGGCGAACTTCGTCAGCCCCCCGAGCGCCGCCGCGGCGCCGCGGGCGGGGGCGCTGGCTGCCAGCAGCACGGCCAGCAGCGCGAAGACCGCGACGAGCGCGTCGTTGGAGTTCGCGTTGGATACGTAGAGCGTGAACGGGAAGGCCAGCCACGCGTAGGCCAGGACGATGCCCATGCGGATCCCGCGCAGCTGCCGTCCGATCAGCAGCAGCAGCAGCGCACACAGCGCGTCGAAGACGATCGCCGCGCCGTGCGCCGCGGGCAGACCGCGCCACGTCCCGTCCCAGGGCAGCGCCTGCTCGAAGGGGACGTAGGCCTCGTAGAGCACCGGGCCGTAGGTGTCGCCGTGCTCGTTGTCCTTCGGGAAGTTGCCGTAGATGACGTCCCCGTCGGCGAGCCGGTCGGCTCCGATGACGCCCGCGTAGCCGACGTCGATGACGTTCGAGTTCGTCACGTTGAGCCCGATGCGGAACCCGAACAGGAAGATCGCCGCGATCGCCAGCCACGTGACGGGGACCAGGAGCGGCAGCGGCGCGTCCTCGCTCTCACCGCGCACGCGCCGCAGGCCCACCCACAGCATGCGGCCGAGCAGGTAGGCCAGCAGCGGATACACGAGCGGCACGGAGACGTCGATCTGCGCATCGTTGAAGAACGCGACCGACGCGCTGAAGGCGAGCAGCACGAGCAGGTCGAGGTGCAGCACCCGCAGCAGCCGCCGGGGGGTGATCAACGGCGCGACGAACAGGATCATCAGCGGGAACCAGACCAGCGGCGAGTTCACCTTGCGCCCGAAGGCACCGGGGTAGCCGCGAGCCATCGTCCACGCGACCTTGAAGCCGACGTTGGCCTCCAGCACGGTCGCGCTGCGGTCGTCCACGATGACCTGCCCGATCTCGCGCAGCGGCTTGCCCTTGGCGTAGTAGCTGATCTGCCACTGGCCACTGCCCTTGAGGAACACACCGGAGTAGGAGCCCGGGAAGCGCCTGCGCTCGGCGCGGATCTTCGGCAGCCGGTCGGCGAGCGTGCGGGCGCGGCGCCCCGTAAGACGGCGGCCGATCTGCCGTGCGTCCAGCTGCGACACGCCCCGCAGGCCGTTGGGGTCGGTCTGGCTGAGCGCTGAGACGCCCTTGACCTGCGCGGTCGCGGGCGGCGGGGTCTGCAGGGCGGCGATCAGCAGGGCGGCCAGCGCAGCGGCGAGGGCCGCCGCGTGGCGCAGCTTCACCGCGAGAAGCTCCAGAGCTTGTTGCCGACGAAGCTCAACGGCGTCGCCGCGATGATGGCCAGCGCCTGCGCGGGGACCTCCGGCAGCCCCCCGCGCGTGATCAGCAGCTCGAGGGCGATGAGGTTGAAGGCGAACGCGACCAGGCTGACGACGAAGAAGCGCGCCGCCTGGAACCCGGCGTGGCCCTCGCGCGCGTCGAAGGTCCAGTGCCGGTTGAGCAGGAAGTTGTTGGTCACCGCGACGAGGAAGGCGACGGTGGCCGCCGCGATGTGCCCGAGCCCGAACGCGTGGATCATCAGCGTGAAGACGGCGATGTTGACCACGTAGCCGCTCCCGCCGACGGCCCCGAAACGCAGGAGCTGAAGCCAGTTGGCGGGCTCGCGCAACCCCGTGCGCAGGCGGGTTGTCCTGCGCGCGGGCAGGGCGACGGTGTCCTCTGCCATCGCGGCTCAGGGTATCCGGAAGTGCCGGCGCACCATCGGGGCGACATCGGCGATCGACCACGCCCCGTCGTCCAGCCATCCGGCCCGCCCCGGGGGAGGCTCGACCCCGCAGAAGACGAGCGCGCCGAGCGAGTCGCACCGGTGCAGCGACCCGTGGCTGCCGCCGCCGACGTGGTCCTGGCCGCCCCAGTCGGGGAACTCATAGCCGGGAGCGGCCGACAGCAGGACGTCGCCCGACGTCTCGCACGTCAGGGCCGCCCACACCCGCGCGAGGCCGTCCGGGTAGTCGGGCGCGTGCAGCACGCCGTCACGGACGGTCGCCCGCAGCACCGCGAGGTCCCCGTCGAGATACCAGCGTTCCCCGCGTTCGTCGCGGACGTCGCCGCCAGACGAGAAACGCAGCTCCATGGCCTCGCCGTCGTCCCCCGCGCGGACGATGACCGCCTCGCGCGGAGCCGACCGATGCATCACCAGGTCGACGCCCTCCAGCGCGAGCGCGTCGCGGACGATCCGCGGGATGAGCTCGTCGCGCGCGGCGCTGACCAGGCCGTAGACCATCGCGGCGCGCTGCGACGGGCACAGGGCGATCTCCGCGTCGGCGGCACGGCTGCCGCTGGCCGGGAGCACGGCGTAGTCGGAGAACGCCTCGAAGATGGCGATGACCTTCTCCACCGGCGCGTGCGAGTGGTCGGCGACGACGATCATCGCGTGCTCGTCGAGGAAGGCGTCGGGGCCGCCGCCTGCGTGCATGAGCCGCTCGATCTGGCGGTCCGCCTCCGCGATCGACGTGACCTGCGCGTGCGGCCCGTGCTTGTGGGAGTGCGTGTCGTTGTCGGGCAGCGAGAAGAGCATGAAGTCGAAGAGGTCGTGCTCCACCATGTGCGTCCCAACGCAGCCCGCGTGCTGGTCGCGCATGCCGGGCATGCCCATCTGCGAACGGCAGCCGGTGGCCTGACTGGCGAAGACGTCGGCGTAGAAGAGCTCCTTCGGGCCCATGACCGGGCGGCGCAGCAGCGTCGAGGCCAGCCGCGTGATCGCCGTCTCGCGGCTGACCTCGTGCTGGTGGCGGCCGCGGTACATCAGGTAGGTCGTGCCCGCCGTTCGCACGCCCGCGTCGTCGAGGCTTTCGAACACCGTCGGCACGTCAGCCGGCAGGTGCTCCATGTTCATGTTGTAGACCGTGTCCGTGAGCTGCTGGGCGAAGCCGAAACGGCGGGCCGCGCTGAAGCTCGAGCCATATTCGACGTAACGGTTCTCACGACGCCGGTAGTAGTTCATCGAGGCGATCTCGTGCTCGTCCTGGCGGCGCCCGGTCGCGATCGTCGCCGCGCAGCACGGCGTCACCGAGGGGAACGCGGCGCAGCACTCGTCGACGTAGGTGCCGCGCTCCATGATCGCCTGCAGCGCCGGGGCGCGCCCGGTCTGCACGGCGCGCTCGAGCATCGACGGCTTCATGCCGTCGATGACGGTGAGGATCAGCTTCGGGGGCTTGGCCGCGGCGGCGGGCACTAGATGGTTGATTCCACGACGATCTAGCTAGCGGAGGATCCGCAGGCCCGCGTACTTCTCGCCGGCCCGGCGCTTGCCGCCGCGCTGCAGGAAGGCGAGGAAGGCGATGCCCACGAGCGACAGCGGCGGGGCGAGCACCGCCGCCCCGGCCAGGATCGCGGCGGCGCCCTCGGGGTAGAGCGGGAGCGCCGCACGTGCCGCGGGGTCGAGCCGGCCCCGCACGCGGTGCAGGAGCGCCCGGGTGGCCACTGACGCGAGCAGCGCGCAGGCGATCCCGGCTGGCACCCCCGGCCACCACGTGTCGAAGCGGTCGTCCAGCGAGCCGGCGAAGAGCAGCGCGCCCAGGCCGATCCCGACCCCCGCCAGCGCGGCTTCCCCCGCCCCCGACTCGAAGTGGCCGCGCAGCAAGAACGTCACGACGAGCGCGACGGCGAGCACCAGCAGGAAGACGGGCGACTCGAGGAACACGAACTGGGTCCCGCCGAAGTCCAGGCCGAGGTTCGCGGAGGCCAGCGCGCCGGCGAGCAGGGCGGGCAGGAACGGACGCATGCCGGCGGCGGTGGCCAGTCCGGCGCCCTGGAGGATGTCGAGCAGCAGCTTCACGGCGGCGCACATCATGCACCACCGGCCGTCCTCACTACCGTGGACCCATGAGCCCCGACGCAGGGAGCCACGGCCCCGGCGGCGAAGGTCCCCGGGTGACACCGCGCGCCTCACGCCCCGCCGCGCGGCACCTCGAGCGCTATGCGGACCTCTTCGCGACCCGCACGAAGGTCATGAAGTCCTCGGCCATGCGTGACCTCATGGCGATCACCGAGCGCCCCGAGGTCATCTCGCTGGCCGGCGGCCTGCCCGACACCTCGACCTTCCCGGCGGAGAACTTCGCGGCGATCATGGCGCGCGTCGCCGTCGACGACTGCGCGCGGGCGCTGCAGTACGGCCCGACCGAGGGCATCGCGGCGACGAAGAGCTGCATCGTCGAGGTCATGGCCGCTGAGGGAACCCACGTCGACGCGGACGAGATCCTGGTCACCACGGGCGGGCAGCAGGTCATCGACCTCGTCTGCAAGGTGCTGGTCGACCCGGGCGACGTGATCGTGGCCGAGGCCCCGACCTACCCCGGGGCCGTGCCCGCCTTCTCGGCCTACCAGGCCGACGTCGTGCAGATCGCGATGGACGGCGACGGCATGCGCGTCGACCTCCTCGAGGAGACGCTCGACCGCCTCGACGCCGAGGGGCGCGCGCCCAAGTTCATCTACACGATCCCGAACTTCCAGAACCCCGCCGGCGTGACGATGTCGCTGCCGCGGCGCAAGCGCCTCGTGGAGGTCGCGCGCGAGCGCGAGCTGCTGATCCTCGAGGACAACCCGTACGGGCTGCTGCGCTACGAGGGGGACCCGCTGCCGACGCTGCGCAGCCTCGACGGCGGCGACTTCGTCATCTACCTCGGGACGTTCTCCAAGATCCTCTCGCCGGGGATCCGCATCGGCTGGGCGGTCGCACCGCGGCCGGTGCTCGACAAGATGAACACCGGCAAGCAGGGGGTGGACCTCTGCTCGTCGTCGCTGACGCAGGTCTTCGTCGCCACCTACTTCGCGCAGGCGCGCTGGCAGGACTACCTCGAAACGCTGCGCGAGCTCTACCGCCGCCGGCGCGACGTCATGTTCGAAGCGCTCGAGGAGCACCTGCCGGCTGAGGCGACGTGGACCAAGCCGCAGGGCGGGTTGTTCATCTGGGCCACCCTCCCGGAGTTCCTCGACACGACCGACCTGCTGGCCCGCGCGCTGTCGCGCAACGTGGCCTTCGTCCCCGGCCGCGCCGCCTACGTCGACGGTCGCGGCGGGTCGTCGCTGCGGCTGAACTTCTCCGGGGTCGACGAGGCGACGATCCGCGAGGGCGTGCGGCGCATCGGCGCGGTCGTCAGCGAGCAGATCGCCCTCTACGGCACCCTGACCGGCAGCGGGCGCGACGACGACCTCGCCCGGCCGGCGGCCACCGCCGCGGCCGACGACGGCGACGCGGCCGGCCTGGCCGACGTGCTGCACCTGCCGCCGCCGGGCCCCGCCCGCGAGCGCCGCGACGCGCGATGAGCGTCGTCGCCGTCCTGGAGGGCGGCCGGTCGCTCGAGCGCGGGATCTCGCTGCGCTCCGGCGCACGCGTCAAGGACGCCCTCGAGCGCCTCGGCCACGCGGTGCGCGGGGTCGACGTCGGCCCCGACCTCGTCGCGCGCCTCGACGAGGCTGCGCCGGAGCTCGCGTTCATCGCGCTGCACGGCCGCGACGGTGAGGACGGCACCGTGCAGGAGCTGCTGGAGATCCTCGGCGTGCCGTACACCGGCTCGGGCGTGTCGGCGTGCATGCGCTGCGCCGACAAGATCCTGACCAAGCACGCGCTGCAGGACGCGGGCATCCCGACCCCGGACTTCGTCTCCTTCGGCCAGACCGCGCTGCGCGAGCTCGGCGCCGCCGAAGCCCTGCCCGCGGTCGCCGAGCGCCTGCGCTTCCCGATCGTGGTCAAGCCGGCCGATCAGGGCTCCGCGCTGGGCATCAAGTTCGCCGCCACCGACGCGGACGTCCCCAGCGCGCTGGTCGCCGCCTTCAGCTACTCGGAGAAGGTGCTGCTCGAGCGCCACGTGCAGGGCCGCGACCTCGCCGTCTCCGTGCTGGGCGACGAGGCGCTGCCGGTCGTCGAGGCGGTGCCGCGCGAGGAGGACCACTACGACTACGAGGCGCGCTACGAGATCGGGCGCACCACGTTCGTGTGCCCGGCCGAGCTGCCGGAGGCGACCACGCAGCGGGCCCGGGGGCTTGCGCTGGCCACCCATCGCCTGCTCGGCTGCCGCGGGTTCTCGCGCGTGGACCTCATGCTCGAGGAGGCCACGGGAGACCTGTTCGTGCTCGAGGTCAACGCGGTGCCGGGCCTGACCGAGACGAGCCTGCTCCCGCTCGCGGCGGACGCGGCGGGAATCGCCTTCGAGGAGCTGGTGGCTCGGATCGTGGCCGGCGGCTAGGTCCGGCGCCGCGGGTTAGCTGTTCTCGTCGCCGGCGAAGTCCTCCGGCGAGACCTGGTCCAGGAAGTCCTTGAAGCGGTCGACGACCTCCTCGGTGTCCTCGACCTCGTGCTCGAACTCGATCGCGGACTCGGCGATGACGTCCTCAGCGGCGAAGATCGGTGCCCCGGAGCGCACGGCCAGGGCGAGCGCGTCGCTCGGCCGTGAGTCGATCTCCGTCTCGCGCCCGTTGACGGTCAGCGTGATCGTCGCGAAGAACGTGTTGTCGCGCAGCTCGGTGACCGAGACCTGCGTGCACTTGGCCTCCAGCTCGGTGAGCATGTCGCAGAGGAGGTCGTGGGTCATCGGCCTCGGGGTGGTCGCGCCCTGAAGCTTCATCAGGATCGCTGCGGCCTCCGGGTGGCCGATCCAGATGGGGAGGAACTTGTTCGAGTCCACGGTCTTCAACAGTACGATCGGCTGCTTGCCGACCATGTCGAAGCTCACGCCGTAGATGACCATCTCCTGCACGGATGCTCCTCGTCGCCGGGAGCCGGGAGTATAGGCCTGGTCCCGGTGCCTCCTGGTAGCCTCGGAGGCCTGCCCGAGCCTGCAGAGATCGACGCCCGTCTGTCCACCGTGGCACGGTCGGTGCACGACGCGATCATCTGCGCCGACACCGCCGGCGACATCACGATGTGGCTCGGCGGCGCTGAGGAGATCTTTGGTTTCAGCGAGGACGAGGTGCTCGGGACCTCCCTGACGGCCCTGATGCCGGAGCGCTTCCGCGCAGAGCATCTCGCGGCGCTCACCTCCTACACGCACGAGCGCCCGCCGCGGGTCATCGGGCGCACCGTCGAGCTCGCGGGCCTGCGGCGGGACGGCAGCGAGTTCCCCCTCGAGCTCTCGCTGAGCGAGGGGACGCACGCGGGGCAGCGGTTCTTCGCCGGCATCATCCGCGACATCTCGCCGCGCAAGCGGATCGAGGACGAGCTCGAGCGCTCCAACGCGGAGTTGACGCACTTCGCGTCGGTGGCGTCGCACGATCTCTCGGAGCCGCTGCGGATCATCGAGGGCTTCGCGGACCTCCTGACCCGCCGTTACCGCGGGCGCCTGGACGCCGACGCCGACGTGTTCCTCGACCACATCACCGGCGCGTCGGTGCGCATGCGCGCGCTCATCGATGCCCTGCTGCGCTACGCCCGGGCCGGCAACGCGCCGCTCGAGCTCGAGCAGGTGGACACGCGCGAGCTCGCCGCGCAGGCCGCGGAGGCGCTCGGGGCGCGCGTCCGCGAGGCGCGCGCCGAGGTGCGGGTGGCCGAAGCGCTGCCGCCGGTGACGGCCGATGCGACCCTCCTGCGCCAGGTCTTCCAGAACCTGCTCGCCAACGCGGTCAAGCACGCCGACCGCGAGGGGGTGCGCGTCGAGGTCAGCGCGCAGCGTGTCGGCGAGACGTGGAGCTTCTCCGTCCGCGACGACGGCCCGGGCATCGCGCCCGACGACCGCGAGCGCATCTTCGAGATGTTCGCCCGCGGGCGTCCCGTGGCCACCCCCGCCGCGGAGGCGTCTGCGCCGGCGCGCGCGCACGCGGGTGCCGGGATCGGCCTGTCGATCTGCCAGCGCGTCGTCGAGCGCCACGGCGGACGCATGTGGGTCGAGTCCGTTCCCGGGCGCGGCGCGGACTTCCGCTTCACGCTGCCCGCCGAGCATCCGGGGGACGTCGATGGCGCCTGAGGAGATCGGCGTCGTCCTGTGCGACGACGTGCCCGAGCTGCGCATGCTGCTGCGCTTCGGCCTCGAGGAGAGCGACGACCTGCGCGTCGTGGGTGAGGCCGGCGACGCGCTGGCCGGGGTCGAGCTGATCACCGCGCTGCAACCCGATGCCGTCCTGCTGGACCTGTCGATGCCGGGGATGGACGGCCTGCAGGCGATCCCGCTCATCCGCGAGGCGTCGCCCGGCACCGCGATCGTCGTGTTCTCCGCGTTCGCGGCCGACCGGATGAGCGCCACCGCGATCGCGCAGGGCGCGCACCGCTACGTCGAGAAGGGCGCCCCCCTGGACGACGTGCGGGCGGTGGTGCGTGAAGAGGTCCTCGGGCGCCGGGGGTCAGCGGCCTGAGCGCTCAGCGGCGGCGACCGGGGAGGCGATCGGCGATGCGCCCGAGCGGCGCGACGGAGGCGAGGGGCGGCCGGTGGCGGGCTCCCCGACGCTTGTCAGATCCAGCCCGAGTGGGCGATCCAGGACTCGAACCTGGGACCTCATCCTTATCAGGGGAGCGTTCCGCATGAGGACATGCGACTACCTGGCTGGGATACCGCGAGGTCGGGGTTCGCGCGTGCCGAACCGATGCGCGGCGATGGTCAGAGATGGTCTCGAATCACAGGCACCGGTGCCCGTTGGAGGTCAGTCCACGACCGTCGCCGCAACCCTCGCCCGGTCTGCCCCCTCGTGTCCTACGCGCGGACCGCAGCCGCTCCCGTCGCCTGTCGAACAAACAGCCGCCGGATCAACACCACAAGCACGGGACTGCGAGTAGCGCGGCGCCGTAACGCGTCCCCGCAGCGAGAGGACGCGGCCAGGGCGCTGGGGCCGCCCCGCCGCGAGACCAAGGTCACGGCGAGGTCCCGAACGAGTTCCACTTGGCCTCCGCCTTCAACTCGTCTTGACGACTTGCGAGCGTCGGCTCGAAGGCGTCGATGACCCTGCGGGCCTCGCTGGGAGACTGACTCAAACTTCGCGTGAGCTCGAACATCTCCTTCAACGTGACCATGTTGATCTTCTCTTCGCTGTGCTGCAGTTCGTCGATGACGCCCGAAGGAACCGTGCCGTCCCAGTTGTCTTTCAGCAGCCGGATCTTCTCGTCATATGACGGGGGGAGGATCTGGAACTGGAAGTCGAAGCGACGGGGGGCTTGCGCTGCTTCATCGAGGTTCTGAAAGTTGTTGGTCGCTACGAGGTAGATCGTCTTTGCCTCATCACGAAGGTCCTGCAAGGACGGCAGGAAGCTCGTTGTAAGGAATCGCTGCTCGAAGGTGCCGTCGTCGTCGCGTTTCCTCATGAGCTCCTCCATCTCATCGAAGAAGATCACCGTGTCCTCGACCTCAAGCAAGCGGTCGAAGAGCCGCCGACCGACGACAGGGATTTGCAGCATCCCCTCGGCTGCGAAGTCCGATGGACTGAGAGTCAGAAGCGGCCATCCCAGGTAGTCAGCGATCGCTTTGGCGTAGGTCGTCTTTCCGGTCCCTGGGGGCCCGAAGAAGATGCCCGATCGGGGCAGGTGGGCGCGGCGCGTTTGGCGCACGAGAGAGTAGGCGGAGCGCGGGGATCCCGGAATCTTGAGCGGCTCGAGCATCCGCTCGATCAGGATGTCACCGACAAGCGGCGTGGTGCCGTCGATCGCTACTGCCGGCTGGTACAGCTCTGCGAAGCTGCTGGTACGCGCCGCGCGTGCAGGTCTCGCACGACCGACCTCACGCAACGTTGCCCCGAGGATTCGCTCGGCGAGGTGGGCCCGATAGTTCTGCAGGAAGTAGTAAACCTCGGCGGTGGCCCATGACTCGGGCTGTCTGTTCGTAGCGAGATGCCCTGACCGCCACAGCCGGTCGCCACCCCCGTAGGCGTTGCGAGCCGCCCAGCCGACCGCGCGCTCGAGATGCTCCTCGTGGGGTTCGAGGGCGGAGGCATCGTCCGAGTACTCGAGATGGATCGCGTTCAGTAGCTCGAACGTGAACGGGTGGGCGTCGCCCATGTTGCCGTACCGGAAGATTGGCTCCTTTTTCTCCCAGAGCCCTCCCGGGAGTTGTGTTGCGAAGAGATTGGACAGGGCGGACGCAGCGACAGAATCCTTCAGTTCCGCTGCCGCGAACCGCTTCTGCACCAGGAGGTTGTAGCCCAGCTGGTACGCGTCGGCGGCATCGTCACCCGCGCCGAAGAAGGTGAGTTGGCGGTAGAGCTCGCCCTGCGACCAGTCGAGGCTTGGTTTGGCGGTCTCTGCGTCGAACGCCCCCCAAGCGTCGAGTGCGCAGAGAGCCCAGTAGGTCAGGTAGCCATTTGCCGGGAAGTCCTGGCCCTCGACCCGCACGCCAGGTTGAGCGACTGCGGTCTCCAGCGTCGTCTTCGCCTCCGGCACGAGCTTGGGCTCGGCGCCGTCGCCCACCATGGCCCTGAGCACGGGTAGGAGCTGCCCGAGCGTGTAGACGTTGCAGTGCTCCAGTCCGCGCGTGTTCAGCGAGTTCTCCTCGAATCGCTCGTCGAGTCCTTCGACGATCTTGCTGTAGTCAGCGTTGTCGCCGACCGACGGAGAGGACATGAGCGCGCGGACGCAGGTCGCGGTGCTGGAGACGCTCAGGTGTGGAGAACTCCGATCCTCAAGAGGGTTCAGTGAGAACGCGGAAACGCTGAGTGGGCGCTTTCGCAGGTCCCCGAGCGACTTGCCGTAATGGAAGTGCTGCAGCGACGAAAGTTGAACGTCGCAGAGTCGCGCGACCCTCCGGCGTCGGTCACGTAGGTCGAGGAAGATCTCTCCGCGGTCCATCGGCGCCGCGAGTATGAGGGCGCTGCCGGATGCCCTAGGGGTCAGTCCAGAAGCAAGTTCGTCCACAGGAGGATCGCTGCATATCCCCGAACGGGCTTCCACAGCTCCGCCACGCGCGTCAACTCGAGCACGGTCAGAGGCTTGGTACCGGCCCCGGCGGCCGCCTGACGCAACCCCAGATCTGCCAAGGGGATCGCGTCGTGCTCACCAAGGGCACGGAGCAGCACATACTCCGCGGTCCAAGGTCCAACGCCGGGAAGATCAAGCAGTTGTGCGCGGACATCAGCGGCGCTTCGGTCGCGACCGAGGACTAGCGAGCCCGAGACAACCGCTGCACTCAAAAGCGCGCACTGCTGCCGCTCGCTGGCGAGGGAGCCCGGAATCCTCCAAGGGTGCGGTCGCCAGGTCGCTCGCCCGCGGAAAGCTCTGCGAAAGCGTGCCGGCCGCGTCTGGCAGGGTGGCTCCGTACCGCAGAGCCAACCTGCCGGCGAGGGTCGCGGCTGCACGGACTGAGATCTGTTGTCCGATGATCGCTCTTACTGCAAGCTCAAACGCGTTCGTCGTGCCCGGGATGCGGATCCCTCTCCAGCGGACCGCCGACGGTCCGACGCTGGCTGCCGTTTCGAGGAAGGACGCTTCGGCTGGATCCGCTGTGGCATCGACCAATGACGACGCCGCTTCCATCAAGGGCTCCATGGGCCCCGGAAAGGCAAGCCTTCCCGTCACCCGGATGTGCCCCTCGGACGAAGCGTTGGCAAGGTCTACTTCGAGCAATCCCCCGCCGAGTTCGTCGTGCAGAGTCCGGCGGTAGCAGTGCCCGTCGAGTTCCTCTACGCGTGGGACGAGTCGAGCCCCGAGGTACGCCAGAAGAGCCTCAGCACAGAACGGGAGCTCGACGTGCAGAGAGCCCGTGACGGTGTAGGTCACGAGACGTCGCGAGGCAGCTCAGGCGGGGCTGGACGCGCCACGCGCGTAGCCCACGTCCGCAGGTCATCTACCGGCAGCAACTCTGTGACGCGAATCCTGATGGCTTGAACACCGGCATCCGCCAGCGCGCCCACCAGACGAAGTGCGGACGCTTCGTCTTGAGGGTCGCGCGGCGACAGCAGCAACCCCATCTGCTCGCCTTGCAAGGGTGCGCCCCAGCCGACGTCTCGGTGATGCTCGATGACAGCACACGCACGTGCCGTCGCAGACGTGGCGACGAGCACAACATCGCTGCCAGCTGTCAAGCCCCCCGGCGAGCGCCGCGCGAGAGCAGCAGAGAGATCGTCCTCCCACTCAGGGTTGAAGGCGAGAAGCTCGCCGCCGGGTCGCGGGCCGCCCGCCGGACGTGTTCCAGCTGAAACGAGGGCGCCGCGACGAAGCATCGTGTCGTGAGCCGTGAGGCTTCCAGGCGACCGACCGAGCTCTCCGGCAAGCTCCCCCCTGGTCCGTGGGGCGCTTCGGCACAGGGTCGCTACGTCCAGCCGCAAGCCCTTGCTCAAGAAGGCCGTTCTGTCTGGAGCTTTCATCATGATTCAGGCATGAATCATGTCACGGTTGCTGAGCCAGACGCTGGCGCAAGCGAACGGATCGGAAGCGGCCTCTTCGGGGCAACCCTCTGCGGGAGCTTTCGGCGCGATGTAGATGGACTGCGAGCCGCCTATGACGACTTGCGTGTAGCCGGCTGCCGCGTCCTGTCGCCAGCCAGTCTCGACTTCATCGCCGAAGACCGAGGCTTCGTGCTCACCGAGGACGAACTGGAACTCGATCCAACCGATATCGAGGGCCGTCACCTTCGCGCTATGCAAGAGGCAGACTTCGTATGGCTACACGCCCCCAACGGCTACGTAGGAACCAGCGCCGCGATGGAACTCGGGTTCGCCCGAGGGCTCCGCTTGCCTGTCTTCTGCTCGGAAATGCCGGAGGACGTGACGATTGCCGGCATTGTGCGGGTCGTGGCGTCCGTGCAGGAGGCCCTCCGGATCCTCAGAGGCGAGAGCGACGCGCCCGCGGACGGGATCGTGGCTCTACAGCACTACTACCGACGTGTAGCAGCCGATCGAGGATGGGATCGCGAACCAGTCGAGGAGTGCCTTCGGTTGCTACGGACGGAGGTCAACGAACTCGATCTGGCCTTGCGCACCGTGCCAGACCGGCAGCAATTCTCCGCGCAGTACGACAGCAACGGCGTCGGAGCGGAACTCGCCGACATTCAGCTATATCTCGTTCACCTCGCAAACATCGTTCGCGTTGACCTGGGCGATGCAGTGGTGCTGAAGGAGAGGTACAACGCGGCGCGATTTGGTGCGCGCGCAGAAGCAGCGGCGTAGTCGGCCCGCTTCGTCCGAATCTCCGCATGCTGTGGCTTGTGATCTTGTCCGGCGAACTCTGCTCTGGAAAGACCACGCTGGCCGTCGGCATCGCCGCCAATCTCGACGCTGAAGTCGTGGCCGCGCGCGACATCATCCGCCGGGGCCGACAACTCAGTCGATCGGAACTCCAGGACGAAGGTCAGAAGCTCGAGGCAGACACGGGAGGAACTTGGGTCGCCGACGGCATTCGCAGCCTCGTCGGTGACCGAGCTCGGTCCATAGTCTTCGACAGCGCCCGGACGCCGGGCCAGCTCGAGGCGCTCCGTGGGTTCGCGGGCTTCGACGTCCTGCGCGTACATCTCGCAGCTTCTGAGGCGGTGCGCCGAACGCGCTTTGACGGGCGGGCGGATCCAGCCGATCAGGGCGCCGACTTCGACGCGGTGGACGCACGGGAGCCGGCAGAGCACGAGGGTGTGATGGGCGCCAGGACCGACCTCAACCTGGACACGAGTTCGCTGACGCCGGCTGAGGTGCTGAGGCGTTCGCTGGACGTCCTTGCCGCGGACTGACGCGACGGCGCGCTGCAACTGCCCGACGCCACAGACTGCAGGGCGACCAGCGGCTCGTCGCGGTTGTCTTGTCGCGACTGCCTCCGCTTCGAGCGAGACGACCTTCGCCTCGGTGAGGCGGGGCTTCTAGTTGGGGGTCGGGAGCCCACGTCTATGCGGCGGTTCCCCGGCTGCTATCGAGCGCGAGCGGCTCGGGCCCGTGCCGCTCCGCAATCCGGCTACCTACTCGGTAGGCATGTCGCTCTTGTACAGATGCCGCGCGAGGAACCAGAGTTCGCCAGTAGAGGCGTCATCTCCTAGGAGCCGCGGGGCAACCGCTACGGCGAGGTTCCACCTTTGCACCTCCGCCGGCTCGTTGACGTAGGGCGGCCTCGATTCGACCGGCGCTTCGGGCACGGGTTCGGGCATCGATCGCAGCGTAGACCGGGGGCGTGGCGGCGCCAAGGCCCCGGTCTACGGCCTGAGTCCGAACAGGCGGGTCTGCTCCGACCTCGACCTGGGCGGATGCGGTCCAGCGCAGAGGCTGCCGTGGAGCCCTGGGGTTCCACGACAGCCGTCACGCAGGTGCTAAGCGACAACCAGCAACCGCTGCTGGCCGTAGGGGCGGTCCCCGTGGTGCTGGACGAGCGAGTCGGTGAGCATCCAGACGACCGCATAGATGTCCGCGATGTCGTTCCTGAGCTCGTCCGCCTCGATGGACGACATAGCGGCCACCGCCTCCGGGATGGCGTAGGCCCCGTACCGGGCCTTGAGCGCACGCGCGGCGGTCGCCATCGTGCTCACGATGCGCAGGAAGGCACGGGTCCCCCGGTCCACCGCCACGCCGGACGGGGTGGTGACCACGAGCGCCAGCGTCTCACGAGACCCGGGGTTACGCCCGGGCGGAGCCTTGACGGACTCCGCGATCTTCTCGACGGTCCGCGTGTCGCAAGCCCCGAAGCCACCGCGCTGCGCGACGATCTCCGCCACCTGGATGCGCTGCTCGCTGGTGAGCGCCGCCAGAGGTCGAGCCTGCCGCTCGCGCCGCGGCGCCGGCAGGTCTGCGGCCTCGAGCTCCTCGATGACCTCAACGGCCCTGATGTCCCGGTGGACCGACTGTCGGGTCAGGTCCCAGTGCTTCTTCAGGTAGTTGTCGAAGGTGCCGTCAGCGCGGTAGAGGCGCTTGTCGCGGATGGCGCGCAGGGCGACGGCCCGGTAGAGCAACATCGTCTCGCAGCGCCGGACCGTCCTCTCCAGCGCATCGCGCTCCCGCAGCTCGGTCGCGGTGAGCTCGTTCTCCGCGCCCGACATCTCGAAATGCTTCATAGGTCCCTCTCGATGCGCCCAGCTCAGGCAGCCGGGCGAGGCCCTACCGGCTATCCCGGTAGGTGCGCGCGGGAGCCGCCGGAGGCGGTGTCGAACCCGAGGAGCATCGAAGGGCAACCATGGCACATCGTCGGCGAGACAGGCGGTCCGGGTTCAGCACGCCGAGGGTCATCGGTGTACCGGAGCCGACGTGAGTCCCTGCCCGGGGCCCCGGCGACTACCCCGGCGGCGGTCCGCAGGAGAGCGGCTTTCGCGCGGTCGCTCTCATCGAGTTCGGCGATCTGCACGCCGAAGTCCGCGACGAAGAGTCCGGCGTTGTTGGTGTAGCTCAGGGCGTCGGCCTCGTCCTTCGGGAGGTTGAAGATGACGGTGATCGCCCGTTCGTTGTCCGGCTCGAACGGCGGCCCCTCGTCGAACGACGGCGCCTGGACGAGCGACCGCGCTCTTGCCTCAAAGCGGCAGCGTCGATGTCCACGGAGGTGATCTACGTCGTATCTCGTGGAAGTCTCAACTGCCGCAGCTCAGGCCATACCAGGATCTAACCAGGCTCCTGTCCCGTCAAGGTGATGCGATCCCTGTGTGCTTGGCCCTTCGCCGTGATAAACCATCTCGGGAAAGATCTCCGTCTGACGGATCGATCGCGGCCGATCCATCCATGTTGCTCGGCCCGTTGCAACCACGCGTCGAGAACCTCATAGGTCATTCCCCGCACGTTGTGGTGCAGGTCTTGCTCAGCGATCCCATCGTTTCGTCCGTCGAGTAAGCCCAAGTAGAGGTAGTCGAGGTCTCGCATCGTTCAGGCCAAGAGTGGTCCGGGGTCAGCCAGTATGAGGGGTGACTCAGCCGCCGCGCAGAAGGCCTGGCGGTAGCGCAGGCTCCTGCTCTTGCCTCCAAGCAGCGTCCGGGTCCTCACTCCCACGGGATTGCGACTGCGAGAAGCGGCAGCGCCGAGCAGCCGCTGAGGGCGGCGAGGAATCGAGCGGTTGGCGACGACTCGTTTGCGAAAATCCGCGATACGACGCACGCCAGTACGAACGCCGTTGCTAGCCCTAGTACAAGGCGAGGGATCTCACGCGGACGTTCCCCGATCACTCCGAGGACCAGTAATCCGCTTGGCAGCGCCGCGAGGAATGACCAGACCAACGCGCGGTCAGCGATCCGCCTCATCGCGCTGACGGTACATCGCTTCCGCCTGGACACGGCATCGAGTCGGAGACCTTCGACAACACGCCGCTGAAATCACGCAGAAGTCTCCCAGGCCGTTACCTCGGGCGCTCTCATCGAGATGCTTCGGCGCGACGCTCATCCGGCTGGCGCCAGGGCCCGCAGCGTAGTGTCGACGGACGCGAGGACGAGCCCGCCGTACCCCGACACCGGCCACTCCCCGGCGTGGGGCTCGAGCTTGGCCCGCAGGGCGGGGACGAGCTCCACCGCCCCGGTCAGCCGGCACACGTCGGCCGCGAGCGTGAGTGACACGAGCTGGCTGGCGTCGCGGAACGCGGCGAAGTCGTCGGCGGCGAGGGCCTCCAGCTCGGCTGGGGCCCGATCCGTGCGCCCGAGCTCCGCGTCGACGACGGCGCGCACGCACCGCCAGGCCGGGATCGCGCGATAGCGGTCCGACAGCGTGGTGGCGAAGGCGTCGAGCTCGCCGATGCGTCCCTGCTCTCGCCGGATCCAGAACAGCTGTGCCTGCAGCTCGATCTCGGCTCGCCAACCGAGCCCGCCTACGCAACCTCCTCAACCTCATGGTCCTCGACCTCCGCGGTCAAGCCAACGGACGAGTCTGGGCCGACCTCCTCCGCGAGCGCCCCCACACCAACAACGGGCGCGCCCGCCCGGTCCGCCCGCACGACGACCGCGCCGGCACCTCGTCGCTACTCGCCTGACGGCACCGGTTCCCGCCGTTGGCGTGCTTCGCGTACGCCAGCCCAGACCGCGGCGTAGCCGACCACGAGATTGAGCATGACGCTGACCATCAGCAGCGGTCCGAGCACGTCCCCGTGCCCACACCCGCTGCTGCTGGTCTCGCAGTGCTCGGGGGGAATGCTCGCCACCGAGGCGACGGCGAGCGCCACCGAGACCAACACCGACCCGCACAACACGAGCGTCAGGGTTCGACGAGTCAACACGAGGCCAAGTGAAGCACCCGCACTCGACCTGGGGCAACAACTCCGCCGCCGATAGACGTTCCCACCCGTCGATTCGGCAGGTCCACGCTAGTCGAGTACTTACAAGAGTGCCCGTTTCGAGGCCGTCGCGGCGCCGGTCAGGCTGTTGCATCTGCCTCAAAGCAGCATATGCCGCACCCGCTAGGCCAGATGATCGACTTGCGCGCCCGCGGGCCCACTGTCCGGTCTCCTGGGACGAGGCTCGCGGACGCCGCCGAGGCCAGGAGATCCCCCGTCATCCCGCTGCGGCTCCGGGCCCGTGTCCATCTCAAAGCCCAGTCGCCTGCCCCAATCAACCATCAACCCAGGCTCCCAAAGGATGAGCGACGAGCCCTGTCGGGGCCATCGTCGCAGACGGACAGCCACGACCGTACGCGCCGGAAGCAGCACCAGCAAGCGGGCGAACCTGAACACCAAGCGTTCGATGGTTTGACTGTACACCTCGCTTTCGCCTGGTTGCGAGCGAGCGCACTAATGCCTCATAGCGACCTTCTGAGCGCCATCGTGATGGCTTGCCTTCTGTCAACAGGTAGCGTCGGCGGGGCCGAGAAAGTTGGACTCCAGGCCCTCACCTGGAACTGGGCCGATGAGCGCGTATCGGTCGTTGGGCTTGATCGGACCTGCGGGCATGCACCCGGTGTAGACGCCTTTCGGGCCGTCAAACGTGAAGCCACGGACCTCGCTTCCGGGGCCTCGCAAAACGAGAACTGACTCGGCCTCAGGCACTTCCGCTGGCGCACCGCGCCACGGTTTGCCCACTACTCGCGTGATCTCCTCAGATGGCGTGTACCCGCCAAATACCCACATCTTTGTCCAGCGGCCGGGGACGAGTTCCCGCATCCGAAATGGACGTCCGCGCGTCTGGTGACCGAGATTCGACACGAAGCCCGCATGGGCGGCACGATCCGCCGGTGGGGTGCCGCACCCACCGATCATCACTCCAAGCAGCGTAAGAGTCACGATGCGCTTTACAACCACCGCCCAAAGCTAACGGCTCAGCACAGTCTTCACCTCACTCGGGTCACGGAGGCGCAACACGCCCGCTCTTGCCTCAATGCGGTGTCGCAGCCTCGGTCGCTCCGCGCGTCCGGCCCTTCCTCACAGCGCGGCGTACGGCGACTCCGACAGCGGTCAAGACCACGCTGAGAATGGCCGCGATGACGATGAAGGCAACCCCGTTGTCGCCCCAGCCATGACCGTACCCGCCGTTGTTGGCGATGAGGAAGATCGTCAATCCACACCAGAGCGCGATGGGGAAAATCAGCGCCCACCACCGCCCCACAAGCAGGCCGACCACTACAAACGCGACCGCGACACCAACGAGGTCCATTCTCACGGGGTACCCACAATGAGACTTCCGCCCGCGGCTTCCGCTCTTGCCTCAACGCGGAAGTCGTGTTGGGATACTTCCTCTGTGATTCCGCGCACCCCGATGGCGCGAGCCGGACTATCGGCGAACGTTCTTGCGCTGAGTTGCATCGTCATCGCTTTCATCAAGCGCGACCAAGCAACGGTGGAGGGCGCGTACTTCGACAGGAGCGTCGGCGGCGACTCCCTTGTTGTCTCCACCGCCAACCTGACGCCGTGGCTCATTGCCGCCGCTGTGCTGCTTGTCCTCGGAACTGCGGCCCTCGTTGCAGATTCCAAGCGCGGCTCCGGCTGAACGCGGCTGCTCCTTTCGCCTGAAAGCGCGGACCTCGCTTCTGCCTCAAAGCGACAGCGACTCGACAAGCGACGGCTCTGCCCACCCGAGCCGGGTCAGCCGAGAGGGCGGGCACCCGCCATGACTCTCGCGAAGCACCCGTAACGAAGGAGGGGGAGCGCCTGAACGCTCCCCCTCCCGATCCTCATGTCAGTCAGCGGCTTCTACCGCCAAGCCGCTTAGTCGTCGTGTGAGGCGCTTTCGTGTTCGACCTCGTGCTCGCGGTCGCCCTTCTCGTCGCGTGAGCAGTCGTCCTCGTCCTGCTCGTCACGGTCGCCGTCGTCGTCGCGGCTATCGGTGCGGTTGAGGACATGGTCGCCGTCGTCGTCCTCACGAGCATCGCCAACACCGTCATTGTCGGTGTCGCGGTCCGTGGGGTTGGTGCCGAACTCGTCCTCGCGCTTGTTGTTGAGGCGGTCGTGATCCGTGTCCTCAGCGCCGTCGCGGACGCCATCGTTGTCCGTGTCGGCGTCGCGGAGCTTGGTGCCCTCGATGACCTCGTTGTCGTTGTCGACGCCGTCGTTGTCCATGTCCTCGGCACCGTCAGGGACACAGTCGTTGTCGGAGTTCGCGTCGTTGGGGTTCAACCCAACCCGCTTCTCTACCTGATTGCTCAGGCCGTCGTGGTCGTTGTCGGCAGCCAGAGCAGCCATTGGAGCCACCGCGAAGCCGCCAAGCGCGCCCACGGTGAGAAGAAGCAGCAGTTTGTTTCGCATACGCGCTCTAACGCCCGAGCGAGCAGAAAGTTGACGGCTTGCTTAGGATGCGCTTTCGCCTGAGAGTGCCGTCCGTTCGCTGGAAGGCAGACTGCGGGGCTCTGCGCACGCGGCGGTGCCAGCGATGCCTCGTGCCGAGACGCTCGGTCAGTGCTAGGTGCGCATCTTGCAGCCGTCGGCGTTTAGCCCCCGAGCCCAAAAGCGGCCTCGTGGGGCGCATCGATTGGCCGAGCGGGACGTTGATACCCGGGTGAAGATCACCCGCGCTCGCCTTCCGCTACTCGGCTTCGCCATGTCGGTGTGCCTGTCTCTGCTCTTGGGAGGCGAGCACGCCACGGTGCGTGCCCAGGACAACGCTGCCCGTGCCTGCGGGAATCGCCCAGGGCGCACGCTGCTCGAAAATCGGTCCGGGCGCGTCTTTCTCGCGAGGCAGACCGTGTCCTTTTGCTTTCGCAAGGCCCGCGTGCCTTACAACCTGGAACCACCCCAGTGGCGCCCGCAGGTCAGCTCGTCAGGCGGAGGCGGCCTGTTACGCGTGGCGATCAACGGCTCCAGGGTGGCGTACACCCACGAGTCCTTCTCCCAAGACGAGCACTACGTCTTCTTCGAGATGCGCAACGCTAAGCGCCCCGCGAACCGGTTCGAGCGCGTCTACCAGCTCGGTTCCGTCAACAACCAGCTTCGCGATCACGAAGCGTTCGACCTCGCTCTATGTGCGAGTGGTCAGATTGTGTTCATCGTTGGCAAACGCGTGGGCGCAGATCAAGGCCCGCCGACGACGTATGAGGTTCGCATCTCGAGCGGGCGGCGCACACGGCTACTCGACCAAGGGTCCACCATCCAACCAGGAACGCTGCGGGCGACCGCTGACCGGATCAGTTGGATGAACGCACGCGCCGTGCGAAGCACCTCGACGCGCTGCTCATCACCCACGCAGTCCGTGCCCACGCCCAAGCTGACAAGCGACCAGATCTTCGGCGAATAGGCGCCCAGTCCGACCGTCGCGTACGCGGCCCAGTGTGCGCCTGCCGGCACCAATTAGCCACGAAAAGCGCTTCGCGCCCCAAAGCCCCTTCGCGCATGCGCGTCCCAGCTTGCCTTCGGCAACGGGGCCGTCGCTCTTGCCTCGAGGCGGCAGCCATGCTACGGCTCGACCGATTGCTTCCACGCGAACCCGGAATCCGCCGTCTTTCGGCACGGCAGTGACGACGACAGTGACTTCGGCCATTCCGATGTTGCCGCCGAAGAAGAAGGACTCTTCGCTCTCCTTCAACTCGCCGCCGTTCGTGGCAGACAGCGCCCTCAAGGAATACCCGGCGACGCCTCCAAACGTGAGTCTTGCTCGTGCGTAGTCGCCTCGAAGGCTATCCTCACAGTCCTTCTGCGGCCTGACCGATAACTCACAGGCTCGCTCCCAGTCGCGGGCATTGATTGCCTCGCCCCACTCCTTGACCACGGCTCCGGCGCTGAGCGCCTCGTTCCCTCCGCAGCCGAACAGCATTCCGACGCCGGCGAAAAACGGGATGAGGCAACGCATGTCCAGAGCGTAGGGCCGACGTTCACGGTCGCTGCTATCACGGACGCCCCTTTCGCCTGAAAGCGCGGACCTCGCGACTGCCTCAATCCACAGCCGAACAGTGAGGCTGTCTCAGAACCCTCGTGGGCTCTTGACGTGCCGCTGGTTTCGCGGGAGCCTCCGACGTGATGGTGCTCACCGTCCCGCTCGGTCGCCGTAGCCGACTCACTGTCGCTTGGACTCGCGTTTGCGGCCTTCGCCTGGCGGCATGGCAGGCCGGATCTTGGGACCTTCCGCCAAGCGGCGATGACTGGGAGGGGACAAGCGGAGTTCGCGAGCCGCGCTCACCCCGGCCGCCGCAACGTGGGGGATCGGCTGTCCTGCCATTGGGCGACGAACCTCCCCGCGAGAGGTTCTGAGACAGCCTCTAAGAGCTCGTCTAAGCCCTGCGGCAATGGCGAGCGTCCGCGCCCAAACTGCCCCAGGAAGTCTCCGAGTCGCCCGCCACCGACGGTGGGGTTTCGGTCTGCACCGGCGGAGTCGCATCCTCGCCCGCTTCACCGGCCTCGACGGTCATCGGCTTGAGGTTGCCTGGCGCAGTGACCCAAGTACCGGCGGCGCGATTCGCGTTGGCGGCGGCGAACACCTGCTCGCGCGTTTCGTCGTCGAGACGGATCCCGTCCACCAACAACGGTGCTGGCGGCGCCTTGGTCTCGGATATGCGGGGGCTCCTGACAGACTCGTCTGGCTGGTCTTGCATCGGGGTTCCTCCTCGATACCGCGCCCCGGGCGGTTCCAGCCGCGCCGGGGCAACTTGGTCAGATGCGCAGCGTCGCAGGACTGACCGAGGGCAGCAACTTCTTCGTCGCCGTCCTCCGGCAATCCCCTCCGCGCCCCGCTGTACAAGTGCGTCATGGATCAGCCATCCTCCTCGTCGCCGGCCAGGCTTGTACACGGCCGGGGCCATCTGTAGCCTGGGCGAGCCGGATCAGACGCAACGAGAGCTCGACGCGAGTCCCCCTCTTGGTGCCGACGGCCTCGGCGCCCATGACCCCGGCCCTCGGGCCGCACTCAAGAGGAGGATGCATATGTTCCGTGTGGATAACGCGGATTTCATCGCCAACAAGTTGGCGACGGAGCTCTTGCCGGATCAGGAGCAGCGTGAGGCCTTCGTCAACGCGCACGAAGCGGTCACGCGCAGGATGCTCGCGGAGGGCATCGCGGCCGGCGGTCGCATCGAGCTCGACGTGGACTGGCATCTCCACCAGCTCGACGAGGACAAGCCCTGGTTCATCTCGTGCTCAGACAACGGCGATGGCATGTCGCGGGTCGAACTAGAGAAGTACATGACGACGCTTGCCGTCGTCGGGGCAAACCAGAACCAGTCGATCATCGGCAACCAGGGCATGGGGCTCAAGATCTCCGGACCGACTCGCCACAAGCGCGGCGTGCTGATCCGGTCGATGAAGAACGGGGAGCGCAGCATGGTCCAGGTGGGTTGGGACGGCAAGGAGTACGGCCTGATTCCGCTCGGCGAGCACGGCGAACTCGTCGTGTCCGCGCCCGAGTCGGCGTTCCCGGTGTACATCGCCGCGCAGGGGTCCGGCACGGTCGTGACGTTCCTCGGCAACGAGCCTGGTGACAACACCTTCCTTCCGCCGGGGCGCATCGGCAACAACTGGCTCTTCAAGTACATGAACGTTCGGTTCTTCCATTTGTCGCACGACGGCATCGAAGTCGTGGTGCGCGTGCCCTCCGGAGACGAGAGCGAGTGGCCGGGGTCGCCCGAAGAGGCTTCGGAGCGGCAGCGCGGGAAGGGTAAGTCGTTCAACTTCTCCGGCGTCGAGGGGACGGGTGCGGTCTGGACGAAGGCATCGAAGAAGCTCGGCGACGAGTTCTTCGATGTGATGGACGTGCCGGGCATCCCGTCTGCCGGGAACATCCCGCCGGCGAAGATCCATTGGTGGATCCTGCCGAGCAAGGGCAGCGACGTGTCGAGCAGGACGAACAGCGGCGGAAGCTTGGCGATCGCGTACCAGAACGAGTTGCACGACTGGCGTACGACCAACCAGGCCAACCCGTTCCTTGCCCGCATGGGCGTGCTCTTCGGCAAGAACCGCTTTGCGTTCGTCGTCGAGCCCACCGGCCCGATCGTCACTTCTGACTTCGCCCGGGCGCACGTACTGATCGACGGCAAGCCCGTCCTCGAGACGGGGGCGTGGCTGGTGTGGGCCGACCAGTTCCGCGAGAACATGCCCGAGAAGATCCGGGAGACGATGCACCAGGAGCAGGAGCAGCTTCAGGAGGATGATCCTGACCGGGCACGGCGTATCAAGGACCGCCTCAAGGACGTGATGCAGCTCCTGCGGCCCAAGCGCGCGCGCCCGTCGGCGAGCGGCGCCGTGCGCGCCGCCGGACCAAGCGTTACGGGTCCCGGCGACGGTTCGGGCACGACCTACGAGACGCCGGTTGGCCCGCGGGAGCACCGGCCGAAGACGACCTCACCGCGGGGCGTCGGCGCGGTTTTGGCGATCGTCGCCGACGAAGAGAGCGATCCGGCGACGGAGGTCTTCTCCATGCTCTCCATCAACCCCAAGTGGGTTTCGGAGGAGGAGGCGGAGAACGTGACCATCGTCAACGGGAACGGCCGCGGGCTCCGCGACCGCGCGGCGGCCTTGGGCGGCGAGGACGGAGCCACGGCGGAGGTCCTCCTGCTGAACCACGAGTTCCGCGGCTACCAGTCGATCGTCGCGGCAGTGAACGAGTGGGGCAACCCGGACGGGGACGGGGAGATCGCCGCGAAGATCGAGACGTTTACGCGCGAGTGGATCGAGCAGAAGATGGTCGAGGCGGTCGTCGGGCTGCGCCAGCTCGAGAATGGCTCTACGTGGACTGCGGGGCACTTCGACGACGCACTCAGCCCCGTCGCCCTCACGGCTGCGTTCATGGCGGACCGCTGGCACACCCTCCGCGAGGTCAAGCGCCAGGCCGGCCCTCTGCGCCGTCAGCCGGCCGCTACCGACGTGGCCTAACGCTGGCTGGGATCCCGCCTACACGAGCCGCTGGTCGATCAAAGCCTCCACCAGCGTGATGGTGAGCCTCGGAGGTGCCACATTCCCGATCATCTTGGCGACGGCGCCACCCCGGTTCGCCATGTCGCCGAAGTCCACGAAGTCGGGAAGGAACTGCAGCCGTGCGGCTTCGTGCGCCGTGAGTGTGCGCCGCTGCGACGGGTGGACGAACCGCCCCTGCCCCATCGACGCGAAGCCGCTCGTGATGGTCTGCGCGGGCTTGTCCCAGGCAAGGCGGCCGTACATCGAGACGTAGGAGTGATCGTCCTGGTGGCACTTGGGCCGCTCGGTGTTCGGCAGGTCGTACTTTCGGTTCTGGAACAACCAGTCGATCCGTGCGCGGTTCTGCTCGGACACCCGCGACGGCGTATCGAACATGGTCCTGCCCTTGGCCGTCACGAGGTCCTCGATGGCCCAGCGCACCGTGCGCCCGGAGAGCACGGGCAGGTCCCAGGACAGCTTCTTCCTGCGGGTCGCTACGACGACGTACCGGACCCTGGTCTGCGGCACTCCGAGCTGATGCAGGTTGAGCACGCGGCCTTCAACCTCGTAGCCGAGTTCTTGGAGCGCGGCGATGCAGAGCGAGGCCGCGCTCCGCCGGTCGTTGCCGACCCCGCGCACATTCTCGATGATCACCGCCGCCGGGTCCGTCAACCGGGCGGCGCGGGCGACCGCGAGGTACAGGTCGTTGCGGGGATCATCGTGCCTGGTGTGGTTGTTGAGCGGAGAGTGGCCTTGGCACGGCGGACCGGCCAGCAGCAGCCCACCGGGGGGAACGTCCGCGAAGAGTTTGCGCTCCTCCGAGCTCGTCGCGCGGGCGATGGGGCCCAGCACCGCCTCGAGGTTCGCGACCCTGCACGCACCCTCAGCTTCCAGCGTGCGACCCAGCACGTCGAGCGGTCCTTGCTCGTGATCGACGGCCAGCGTGAGCCTCGCCGCGCGCCCTGCTCGGCGGGCGCCCTCGATCGCGCCGATCGTCATTCCGCCCACTCCCGCGAACAGGTCTATGACCGGGAGGCAGAGGCCCGCCTGCCGGGGCAGCGCGGGACGAGATTGAGAAAGCAGAAACGCTGCATCTTGCTCGTCGGGCGCTGTGCGGATGGCGCTCTCGGCCTCAAGCGGCGGCCGCTCGAGCGTATCCTGGGCCGGATGGTCTATCACGGCCAGCAGCCTCCCAGATCCGTCGGAAAGCTCCCGTGAGCCGATCCCCGTGGGCCAACGTCCCAGAGACTCGCCGAGCGATCATGCGCGGGAACACCCGGCGGGACACGGCCCCGGAGCTGGCGGTGCGGTCGGCTCTTCACAGAAGAGGCTTGCGCTTCCGGGTTGATCTCCCGGTCCGGGTCGCCGGTGCGCCACGAGCAGTCCGTCCCGATGTCGTCTTCACGCGGCAGCGGGTCGCGGTCTTCATCGACGGGTGCTGGTGGCACGGCTGTCCCGAGCACTCGACGGTGGCCTCCACGAACTCCGAGTACTGGCGAACCAAGCTCGCCGAGAACCGCGCTCGGGACCTGCGTCAGACGCGGCAACTCGCGGATGCTGACTGGACCGTGGTTCGCGCGTGGACGCACGAACGCCCTGAAGCCGTCGCTGATCGTGTTGCGCACGCCTTGGGGCGGTGATCCCGTGCGGCGCCGAGCCACAACGCGCCCTCGGGTGAGAGCGCCTGCTGTCGGATCGCAGTAGGCGGCTACGCAAAGCGCCGTCGAGCTCGGCGCGCTCGCTGATCGGATTCGCTCGTTGCGAGCAACAGCCGGCGATCTTCGGCGAACCGGGCTCGCACGAGGCGCGCGGTGCGGTCACCCTCGCTCTCCAGCTCCAGATCGCCCGCGGTCGCGGCCTCGAGGACTCGTCGCACGTAGGTGTTCCTCGCGAAGCCGTGACTGGCGGCGGCGGCATCCACGGCGTCCAAGAGGTCGGCGGGGACCTTGGCGGAAACGATCCTGGAGGCCATACGTGAAGGGTATATCGCCCCCCCTCGCTTGAGACGCTTCAGCAGGCCGTTGTTGGCGGCGCCCGCGGGCACCGAGAGGGCGCGGAGCACGGCTGCGCGAGGACCGGACGCTGCTCGGGTCACTTGAACGCAGGTTCCTGCGCGCGCCGTCCGCTGTAGCTGAGAAAGTCCACGATGTTGCTTGGGTCCTGCCCGGCGACGTCTTGAGCCGCCCGGCCCTCGTGCCGGGCGGTCCGCGTTCTGCCGTCCGATCGCCTTGCCAATGTCGATCCCGGTCGCGCCGTGGTGCGACTCGCGGAATCACATCAAGACGAAGGGCAGGATGTAGTGCGATATTCGAGCAACGCGCCTCGGGCCTCCGGCCACGAGCAGCAGGAGCCCCTGGAGCGGCGTAGACACACGACCAGCCCCCGGCCCGCGAGGCCGGTCTACGGCAGGCCCACCCTTGAGAGCGGCCCCCATGTCGTCCAGATGGCGCTATGGCGGCGGCAGCGCGCGTCTCCGGCACTTCAGTCGAGCGGAGCCGCCGCTGCCCGCTGGCGCGGTACAGGCCGGCGGGCAGGTTCCCCGGTGCGTCCCGCGGCCCGCCGGCGGCGTGTTGCGGCGCCGACCGCTCGCGGAAGCGACCCCGACCCAGGCGACGGTGAACCAGCCGCTCGTGGGCGGCCGCCAGCGCAACACGGCGGCGGCGCCCCGAGGACGGGGCCATGACGGTCATCCTCCGCGCCGCGCGGGGCTATGCCGATCGAGGCTGGCTGGTCATGCCGCTTCACCCGGTCGGCGCCGACGGCTGTCCCTGCACTCGATCAGACTGCACGTCGAACGGCAAGCACCCCCGCCTCTACAACTGGCCGAGGCAGGCCAGCGCGGCGAGCGCCCTCGTCGAAGCTTGGTGGAGCCGATACCCCAGCGGCGGAGTCGGCATCGTCACGGGGGGCGTCTCGCGGCTTCTGGTGATCGATGTGGATCCACGGTCAGGTGGCGACGATCCTCTGGCCCCTCTGGAGGCCGCCCACGGGCCCTTGCCATTGACGGTCGAGAGCTCGACCGGCGGCGGCGGTCGCCACCTGTTCCTCGGTACGCCCGACGACCGGCGGCTGATCCGCAACAGCGCCGGCGCCCTCGGTGCCGGGATCGACATCCGCGGCGACGGAGGATTCGTCGTTGCCCCGCCGAGTCCGCACGCCTCCGGGACCGCGTACACCTGGACGGCTGGGCGGTCGCCGGACGAGGTGGCGGTCGCTCCGGCGCCCGACTGGTTGCTCGACCTCCTCCAGCCGTCGCGCACCGCCGCTGGGACGCCCCGAACGAGGAAGCGGGCGGCCGCGGAGTCGGGGATCGCTATCCCCACGGGCAAGCGCAACGTCACCCTCGTGAAGAAGGCCGGGGCGATGCGGCGCGCGGGATGGTCCGGGCAGGCGATCCACGCTGCTCTCGAGGCCGAGAACCGAGCGGTCTGTCATCCCCCGCTCCCGTCCGCCGAGATCGCACAGGTCGCGAAGAGTGCCGCTCAGTGGCTCCCGCCGTGGATCAGCGACCCCATCGCGTTTCTCGACGATCCCCGCCTCGACAGCCTGGCTCGTTTCGTCCTGTGGGGATTGGTCCAGCACGCGAACCACAAGGGCGAGACGTTCGTCGGCTGCCGAGGTCTCGGGGCCGAGCTTGGCTTGGACAAGGACACAGTGGCGAGGCGGCTCAAGCTGCTCATCGTCACGGGCCGCGTGGAGATCGTCTCCAGCAACAGAAGCAAGACCGTTCGTCGCGTCAAGCCGTTTGCGCCAGTCGCAACAGTTGCATCCCCCAGGGGGGGAGAGGCGCAGAAAGGCAGTTACGTCCCTCCTGACCAGACACGAGCCTCTTCGGAGGCCGCGTGACCAGCGACGTCCCGATGATGCGTCTGGATCCCGAGTCCATCCGCGCTGTGGCCGAGGAGGTTGCCCGTCTTCTGATGGAGAACGCGACGACGGTCGGCGCCAAGCAGAACCTGGTGGATGCGCACGCCATCGCGCACCAGCTTGGGCGGTCGCCGGCCTGGGTCCGCAGTCACGCCGATGAGCTGGGGGCAGTACGTCTTGGCGCCGGCGAGCGGCCCCGGCTTGCGTTCGATCCGTGCGAGGTCGCCGCGAGGGTGAACGCCCTCTCGACCGCAAGTCCTCCACCCCGCCGCCGACAGCGGCGACCCTCGGCGTCGCCGCCTACATCTGGCGCCGAACGAACGCTCTTGCCTATACGCGGCGTGCCGGCGTAGGATGGTGTTCACCTACAAAGTGGCCCCCGCGACGCGCCAACGTCCGAGGGCCTGGCGACGGAGAAACGGACTCCGCCACGATGCGCACGCTACCCCCCGCGGGCCGTGTGTGCCCGCAGCCGTCCGACCACCCCTGAGCCATGAGCAGGAGGTCTGAGATGGCACGAAAGTCCACGGGCAGCATCGTTGAGAAGCAGACCCGCAGAGGCCTGTCATACGGCATCAGGTTCCGCGCTCTCGGGACGCGCCAGTACGTCCACGTCGGGTACGCGGACGATGGGGTTGGGCGCCCGGATGCCGAGCGCGAGCTGGTCTACGCCCTCGAGCAGGTGCGGCGGGGGGACTGGAGGGCACCTGCCGCAGCGGCGGCGCCGGAGCGCACGGTTCCTACGTTTCATGAAGCAGCGACCGATTGGCTCGGGGCCAAGCGCATCGATGGTGGTCATAGAGGCTTGGGCCTGAGCACTTCTGCGGAGGCCAGCCTCTGCTGGCAGCTTGAGGTCCACCTGCTTCCCACCTTCGCCCACCGGCGACTCGACGAGATCGGGGTCGAGGACGTGGACCGCTGGCGGCGAGCCAAGGGCCGGGAGGGCAGGATCGCCCCCGGCTCGATCAACAAGTGCTTGCGCACACTCGCCGCGATCCTCGAGACCGCGGTCGAGTACGGGCTCATCAGCAGCAACCCAGCCAACGGGCGCCGGCGGCGACTGCCGGTAGGTACGCCCCACCGAACGTCGCTTGCGCGCGCGAGCCACATCGAGGCCCTCCTCACCGCCGCCAGCGAGCTCGACCTCGAGGGCAGGGCTGCTCCCTACCGCCGTCCGCTGCTCGCAACCCTGGTGTTCGCCGGCCTGCGCATCGACGAGTGCCTGCGTCTCCGTTGGCATGACGTCGATCTGGGCCGCGGCGTCCTGCAGGTGAGGGGAACCAAGACCGCTGCCGCTGCACGGGGCGTGCAGATCCTCCCGGCGTTGCGAGACGAGCTCGGCTCGTGGGCGGCGGCAGCCGGCGACCGTCGGGACGACGCGCTCGTCTTCGGTACGCGCACCGGAGCAAAGCACTCGCCGTCCAACGTTCGGCGCCGCGTGCTCGCTCCCGCCGTCGCTCGCGCCAATGAGCGCCTGGCGGCCAACAGCAAGAGCGAACTCCCGCGCGGCCTGACCCCGCACTCGCTCCGACGGACGTTTGCCTCGCTTCTCTACGCGCTCGGCGAACCGCCCCCCTTCGTGATGGCGCAGATGGGCCATCGGGATCCCGGCCTCGCGCTCGCGATCTACGCCAAGGAGATGGAGCGGCGCGACGGTGAGCCTCAGCGCCTCAGAGAGCTCGTGGAGGGCTCTGATTGGGCACCAACGGGCACCAGCAAGCCAATCGTTGAGAGCGGGGCACCCGAAGCAATCGGCGCCTGACCGCCGATTGCCCGTACTAGCAGGGAGAAGCGACAGTGGGCGATCCAGGACTCGAACCTGGGACCTCATCCTTATCAGAGATGCGCTCTAACCAACTGAGCTAATCGCCCGCGGGGCGGGCCATCCTAGCGGTTCGCGGCCCCGCGATCAGGCGACCGCGCGGGGGCGCAGCCGGCGCGCCAGGGCAACCGCTTCGTCCGCGTTGTCGAACATCAGCTCGACCTTGTAGCCGGTCCCTCGGGGCCGGACCCGGACCTCCGCGCCGAGCGCGGCGCCGAGGGCCTCGGCGATCTCCTTTGCCGCCTGCGCCTGGTCGGGATGGACCGCCGCGCGGCCCTTGCTCGCCGCGCGCACGCGACCCTTGGTCGCCTCCCGCGCCCGCTGCTCGGTGACCCGGACCGACCAGCCGTCCTGCGCGGCCGCGCGCGCGAGACGGCGGCGGTCCGCGTGATCGGCGGCCAGCAGGAGCGCGCGGCCGTGGCCCTCGCTCAGCGAGCCTGCGGCGATCAGCTCGAGCGCCTCGTCGGGGAGGTCGAGGATCCGCAGCAGGTTGGACACGGCGACCCGGCCCCGCCCGATGCGGCGGCCGACCTCCTCGCGGGTCAACCCCAGCTCCTCGACGAGCGCCGCCACGGCGCGCGCCTCCTCCACGGGGTTCAGATCCTCGCGCGCCATGTTCTCGACCAGCGCGGCTTCGAGGCTCTGGCTGTCGTCGTGCGGAGCCACGAGGGCGGGGATCCGCTCCAGCCCGGCGATCTGCGCGGCGCGCCAACGGCGCTCGCCGGCGACGAGCTCGTAGGTCCCGCCCGGGATCGCGCGGACCAGAACCGGCTGCAGGAGCCCCCGTTCCCCCAGGGAACCGGCCAGGGCCTGCAGCGCGTCGTCGTCGAAGTGCTTGCGCGGCTGGCGCGGGTTGGGCACCAGCAGGTTCACCGGCAGGTCGCGCAGCTCGACGGCTGGTTCCGCGCCGCCCCCGGGCTTGGAGACGGCGAGGATCGCCGCGAGCCCGCGGCCCATCCCGCGCTCGCGGGCGCCGGGCGCGGTGCTCATCGCGCCCAACCCGCCGGCCGCGGCGTCGCGCAGACGGCCACCCCCGCCGTTGGCGGGGGTGTCATCGGGCAACGACTTCCTTGGCCAGCTCGAAGTACGCGTCGGCGCCCGCGCACAGGGGGTCGTGATGGATGACCGGGCGGCCGTAGCTCGGCGCCTCGCCGAGACGGACGTTGCGCGGGATCACCGTGTCGAAGACCAGCGCCGGGAAGTGCTCGCGCACCTCGTGCTCGACGTCGCGGGACAGCCGTGTGCGCCCGTCGTGCATCGTGAGCAGCATGCCGGCGACCGTGAGGCGCGGGTTGAGCTCGCGTTGGATGAGCGCGAGCGTGTCCAGGAGCCCCGCGAGCCCCTCCAGGGCGAAGTACTCGGTCTGCACGGGGACGATGACCCGGTCAGCAGCCACGAGGGCGTTGACCGTGAGCGGGCCGAGCGACGGCGGGCAGTCCAGCAGGACGAAGGCGAAACGGTCACGGACCGGCGCCAACGCGTCGCGCAGCCGGTTCTCAGAGCCCGGGGAACGCGGCAGCTCGACGTTGGCGGCCGCGAGATCCGGGTGGGCCGGCATCACGTGGAGGCGCTCGATGGCGGTCGCTGCGAGCGCGTCCTGCGCGGTGGCAGCACCGCAGAGCACGTCGTACACGCTTGGCTCGCCGTGCTTCGGCAACCCGAGGCCCACCGTTGCGTTGGCCTGCGGGTCGATGTCGACCAGGAGCGTCTCGTAGCCCGCCTCGGCGATGCACGCGGCCACGTTCACGGCAGTCGTGGTCTTCCCCACCCCGCCCTTCTGGTTGGCGATCGCGTACACGGTGCCCATCGTGCAGCCATGCTGACGTCGCGGTCGGTCGGATTCGCCCCCAATGGATGGTTCACCACCGAACCCACAGTGTCGACCGGAGCCTCAGAGTGGGCGTTTGCGGGCCATGCCGGGGCGTCGAGGGTAGTGCTTCGGGGCCGAACTGAGGCTCTGGTAGATGTGGAGGCTTCTGCGGACGTCGCCAAACGGTCTCGCAGCCACGACGCGTGTCGGCGCCATCCCCACGAGCGGCGCCGCCTGCGAGGCGCCACGCAGCTCCTCGACGCCGGGGTTCGCCTTCCACGCGACCAGGTGCCCGCCGAGCACGAGCAGCGGCGCGGCGTACTCGACCAGCACGCCAAGCGGTGCGACGGCTCGCGCGCAGACGACATCCTGGGTCCCCCGCCCCTGCGCCCACTGCTCGACGCGCGCGTCGACCACGCGGACGTTGTCGAGGCCCATGCGGGAGCCGGCATCGCGCAAGAACGCGCACTTCTTGCTCGAGCTCTCGATCAGGGTGACCGCCGTGCCCGGCAGCGCAATGGCCAGGGGCAGACCCGGGAACCCGCCTCCCGAGCCAAGATCGGCGAGCGTCCGCGCCGCGCGGATCTCGGGGAGCTCCAGGGCCGACAGCGAGTCCGCAGCGTGCACGTCGGCGGCGGTCGCGAGATCGCGCACGGCGCTGAGGGAGATCGGCGCGTCGGCGACGAGGTCGAGGAGCAGGCGCAGGCGACGCCCGGCGCCCGCTGCCAGCCCGTGGCGTTCAACCAGCGCGGCGAGTCGGTCGTCGACTCCGTCAAACACCTGCGTAAAACGTGAAACGTCAGGCAGCGGGGGCGGCAGGGGCGTCGGCGCGCGTGACCACGAGGTGCCGCGCTGGCTCGTCGCCCTCGCTGTGGGTCGTGACATCCGCCCGGTCGGCCAGGTACTGGTGGACGATCTTCCGCTCCGCAGCCGACATCGCGTCCAGCGCCGCGGGCCGGTTGAGGCGCAGGGCCTCGTCGACGGCTTCGTCGGCTTGGCGACGCAGGCCATCCTCGCGGCGCGCGCGGTAGCCCTCGGCGTCGACGCTCACCCGCACCGGCGGGTCGAGGCGCGGGGGCAGCACGATCCGCTGGGCGAGATGCTGGACCGCGTCGATCGTGGCGCCGTGCCGGCCGATGAACAGCCCGAGCTCCTCGCCATCGAGGGTTCCGGTCAACACGCCCTCGCCCTGGGTCACCTCGACCTCAGCCCTCAGCCCGAGCGCGTCGCGCACCCGGACCAGCAGTGCTTCAAGGGCGGCGGGCGCGCCCGCAACGTCGGCCGCCGGGGTCATCGCCGTCGCCCAGAGCGCTTCTTCTTGCGCCGCGGGGGCGGCGGCGGCGCCACGCGCGCTGCGGCGGGGGCGCTCTTCACGGTCGCCGCGCCGTTCGTCGTCCCTGCGGCGGGCGCGTCGGCTACCCCGGCAGCAGACAGGGCGTTGGCCAGTCGGCCGCGCAGGCCGCTGGCGGGCTCGGCTGTTCCGGTGTCGGCGGCACCCTGGGATGCGGCACGCCCGGAACCAGCGCCGGCAAGCACGGGCGGTGTCATCGGCCCGACGGTCTTGCGCACGAAGTACTGCTGGCCGACGGTCCACAGGTTCGTCGTGATCCAGTAGACGAGCAGGCCGGCCGGGAAGTTCAGCACGAACGGGATGAACAGGAAGGGCAGCGCGATGAAGATCATCCGCTGGCTGCGGTCGGTGGTCACCGACATCAGCACCGTCGACAGCAGCTGCGACCCCACGTAGAGCACGATCAGGAGCACGAGCACCGCGCCCGCGGCGTGGTTCGTGATGTCCGGGATGAACAGGAACTTCTCGGCTCCCGTGGCGGTCGCGATCTCCGAGCACGGCTTGGCCGTCTGCCCGCAGATGTCGACGCGGAGATCCTGGCGCAGCATGTAGAAGAGCGAGAAGAAGACGGGCAACTGGGCCACAAGCGGCAGGCATGACCCGAACGGGTTGACCTTGTTCTCCCGGTAGAACTTCATCGTCTCCTCGTTGAGACGCTGCTTGTCGCCCTTGTACTTCTCCTGGAGCGCCTTGATCTGTGGCATGACCTGGGCCATGCGCTGCATCGACTTGGCCTGCTTGAGCGTCAGCGGAAGCAGCAGCGAACGCACCGTCAGCGTCAGCGCGATGATCGACAGGCCCCAGCCGAACCCGACCGAGTCGTGGAAGAACACGATGACGGCGTCGAAGACGTCGATCAGCGGCTGCAGGATGTTGGCGAAGATGACGGGCATGACCTAGGGGCGGGAGCTCGGCGTGGGGCGAAAGAGCCGCTGGGCCTGCACCGGATCGTGGCCGCCGTGACTGAACGGGTTGCAGCGCAGCAGGCGCCACGCGGCCAGCACCACGCCTCGCAGTATGCCCAACTCCCCCACGGCCTGCACCGCATAGGCCGAGCACGTCGGGTGGTAGCGGCAGGACCGCGGGAGCGCGGGCGAGACGAACCGCTGGTAGGCCGCGACCGGGGCGACAGCGATCCTCCTCAGCCTGCGGCTCATCGCGTCGCCGCCGGGCCGGCGGCCTTGACCACCAGTTCCTCGAGCGCCGCGCGCACGCCGCCCAAGCCCTCCCGCTCGGCCAACTCGCGGGCCTCCGGTCGCGCGACGATGACCACGTCGTGACCGCCCGCAGGACCCTCGCCCAGCGCGGAGAACGCCTCACGCAACAGGCGCTTGACGCGGTTGCGGTCGACGGCGCCGCCGACCTTGCGCGAGACCGACACCCCGAGCCGGGGCTCCGGGCCGGCGCCCTCTCCATCACCACGGGGGAAGCTGTAGAGCACCAGGTAGCGATTGCTGTGCGAGCGGCCCTGGCGGTACACGCGCTCGAACTCGGCGCTGCGCGAGAGGCGCCCGCGCTTGGCCACCGTGATCCTCAGACGGTGAGCCGCTTGCGGCCCTTGGCCCGGCGGCGCTTCAGCAGCACGCGGCCGGCCTTCGTCTGCATGCGACCACGAAAGCCATGGGCACGGGCGCGCTTGCGCTTCTTGGGCTGATAGGTGCGCTTCACAGCCGCGCCAGTGTAGCCGACGCGGCTTGCGCACAGGGCTGTGCACAGGCGGGGCGCCGCGGCGCCAGAGCTGTTGACAACGGTCGCAAACGCCGTTTTGGCCGCGTGTTGCGGGCTCCCCGATCACCGTCCGCCGGGGTCCGTGATGGGGGCCCGCGACGTTGGTTATAGTCGCCGCGCGGGCTGCCTCCGGCAGCCCCTCCTCGCCTGGCCGAGCACCCTCCGAACCGGAGTCGCTCACCCCTGCCGTGACCGCGAACCTCAACGACATCTGGCCGGCGATCGAGGGTGAGCTGCGCCGCGCCGCGCCCGACACGTTCGAGATCTGGCTCGCCGAGCTGCAGCCGGTGAGCCTCGAGGGCGACCGCCTGACCGTCTCGGCGCCCCCCGCGGTCCACGCCTGGGTCCACGAGCGCTTCGCACGGCTGGTGACCGCGTGCGCAACCGACGTCCTGGGCTCCGCGGTCACCGTCAACATCACCGAAGCGGGCGAGACGGCCATTCCCACCCCCGGCGCGCTGCTCCCCGACGCGGCCGACGACGGGTCGCGCGTCGCGCGCCTCAACCCGAAGTACACCTTCGACCAGTTCGTCATCGGCGACGCCAACCGCTTCGCCCACGCTGCGGCGCTCGCCGTCGCCGAGCTCCCCGGCCAGGCCTACAACCCGCTCTTCCTCTACGGGCCGCCGGGGGTCGGCAAGACCCATCTCCTGCACTCGATCGGCAACTACGTCCAGGCCTACGGCAACGGCATGTCCGTCCGCTACACAACCGTCGAGCGCTTCACCAACGAGTTCGTGGCCGCGCTCAAGGGCGGCGCCATCGACGCGTTCAAGGGCCGCTACCGCCGCAATGACGTCCTGCTCGTAGACGACGTGCAGTTCCTGGCATCGAAGGCCAAGACCGAGGAGGAGTTCTTCCACACCTTCAACGCGCTCTACGAGACCGGCAGCCAACTCGTGCTCACCTGCGACCGGATGCCGCGCGACCTCGACGCCCTCGAGGATCGCCTGCGCGAGCGCTTCGAATCCGGGCTGCTGGCCGACATCACCGCGCCTGACCGCGCCACGCGCATGACCGTGTTGCGCAAGCGCGTCCAGCACGACGGCATCGCGCTCGACGACGCGGCGGTGCTCGACGTCGTCGCCGAGCGAATCCCCCGCAACATCCGCGCCCTCGAGGGTGCGCTCATCCGGGTGGTCGCCTTCGGATCGCTCACCGGGCGGCCCCTCACGCGCGACCTCGCCGAGGAGGTGCTCGACGGCCTGTACCCCGAGACGGCGGCCCCCGGGGCGCGCAGTGGCGGAGCGGCGCGCGCGCCCGGCGGGCCCATCGCCCCCGCCGCGGTCACGATCCAGCGCATCCAGGATCTCGTCTGCGAGGTCTTTGGGCTCACCGCGGAGGAGCTCGTCAGCCCCGGGCGCAGCGGGCGCACGACATGGCCCCGTCAGGTCGCCATGTACCTCGCCCGCGAGCACACGGCCGAGAGTCTCCCCGCGATCGGCCGCAGTTTCGGCGGGCGCAACCACACCACCGTCATGCACGCCCTGCGCCGTACAGCGGACCGCATCGCTGGCGATGCTGACGCTGCGGAGACCGTCCGCGGCCTGCGCCGGCGGCTCACCGGACCCGACCGCCGCAACTGACAGACTCGCGCACACCTGTCTGTCGATGCTTTGCCCGCAGGGTGCGGCAGTTCGACCGGCTGTGAACACATCCACAGGACCTATGACTTCTATCTTCCTTCAGAGGTTCTAACCGTGAAGCTGTCAACGACCAACCAGGCCCTCCTCGCGCAGTTGCAGAGCGCAGCGCGCGTGGCGTCGACCCGCAGCGCGGTCCAGGCGTTGTCCGGCGTGCAGATCGCGGCGACCGAGACCGGGACGGAGCTGCGTGCCACCGACATGGAGGTCGGCCTCCGGGTCCCCTTGGAGGCCACCGTCGAGCGGGCGGGCACCGTGGTGCTTCCCGGGCGACTGATGCTCGACCTCGCTCGGCAGCTGCCGTCGGAGCAGGTGACGCTCGAGCTGCGCACGCAGGAGCAGGACGTCGAGATCGTCTCGGGCCCCGCCCGCTTCCACGTTCGCACGCTGCGGGCCGAGGACTTCCCGCCCCTGCCCGACGCGCCCGGGCAGGTCGACGACGAGACCGTGGTGACCGTGCCGGCCGAAGCCTTCGTGGCCACGATCGCCAAGGTCGCCCGCTCGGCGTCGCGGGACGAGACGCGTCCGATCCTCACCGGCATCCTCGTGTCTGCGTCAGGCTCGGAGCTGCGGATGGTCGCCACGGACTCCTACCGCCTGTCGGTGAAGGAGACCACGCTGGACCCGCCGATCGAGGGTGGACTCGAGGCCAACGTGCCGGCCCGCGCGCTGCAGGAGCTCGAGCGCATCGTCGCCCAGGTCGGCGAGCAGCAGATACGCATCGCGGTGCGCGCGAACCAGGTCGTCTTCGAGGCGGGCGGGATCGTCCTGTCCTCGCGCCTCATCGACGGTCAGTTCCCGAACTACCGCCAGCTGCTGCCCGAGACCTACGAGCACGAGCTGCACATCCCGGGCGAGGAGCTGGCCGGCGTCGTGCGCCGCATCAGCCTCATGGCTCAGAAGAACGCCCCGCTGCGCCTGGCCTTCACCGAGGGCGAGCTGACCGTCTCGGCGCAGACGCCCGACGTCGGCGAAGCCTCGGAGCCGCTCCCGGTTCCGTTCGCCGGCGAACCGATCGAGATCGGGTTCAACCCCGACTTCCTGCGCGACGGCCTGGAGAGCGTCGCGTCGGGCGACGTCGTGCTCAAGCTCATCAGCGCGCTGCGCCCGGGGCTGATCGAGGCGGGGGACGGCAGCGGCTTCCTCTACCTGATCATGCCGATCCGGCTGAACGTCTGAGCCGCCGCAGCGAGCGCGTGCGCCCGTGATCGTCGAGAGCCTGCGTCTGCGCGACTTCCGCCTCTACGAGGCCGTCGAGCTCGTCGTCGGCCCGGGCCTGACGGTGCTGCACGGGCCAAACGGGGCGGGGAAGACGAACCTGCTCGAGGCGTTGTACTTCGGCTGCACCGGCCGGTCGTGCCGGACGACCAACGAACGCGAGATGATCCGCTTCGGCCAGGGCGCCTGCCGGGTGGAGGTGTCCGGGGTCGACACGGCAGGACACGCGCACGAGCTGCAGGTCGGCTTCCAGCCCGGGGAAGCCAAGCGCTTCAGGGCCGACGGAGCCGTCGTGGAGCGGCTGCTCGACGCCCCCCCCCGCCCGCTGGTGAGCGTATTCCTGCCGGACCGCCTCGAGCTGGTCAAGGGACCGCCGGGGCTCAGGCGCTCGCACCTGGACGCTGTGGTGACCGGGCTGTGGCCGTCGCGCGCCGGGACGCGGCGCCTGTACGCACAGGCGCTGGCCCAGCGCAACGCGTTGCTGCTGCGGGTCCGCGCGGGGGCCGCCGGCCGCGCGTCGCTCGGCGCCTGGGACCTCGAGCTCGCGCGCCACGGGATCGCCCTGCGTGACGATCGCGCCCGTGCGGTCCAGCTGCTGCGCGACCGCTTTTCCGCGCGCGCCGCAGACCTCGGCCTCGCCGGGGAGGGGGAGCTGCGCTACCGCCCGCGCTCGCAGGCGGCGGACGCCGAGGCGCTCGCAGCCGAGCTCGGCGAGCGCCTGGACTCAGACCTCGAGCGCGGTTTCACCGGGCACGGCCCGCACCGCGATGACCTCGGCCTGCTGCGCGACGGCCGCGAGCTGCGGGCCTACGGATCGCAGGGGGAGCAGCGCCTGGCGCTGCTGGCGCTGCTGCTGGCCGAGCGCGAGGCGCTGGCCCAGGAGCGCGGGGCACCGCCGCTCATCCTGCTCGACGACGTCATGAGCGAGCTCGACGCGGCGAGGCGCAGTCGGCTCGTGGAGCTGCTCGCGGCGCAGGGCGGGCAGGCGGTGGTGACCACAACCGAGCTCGCCCACGTGCCCGGTGCCGGCGCACCGCCGCCATTGACGGTCGCGGTCGCCGGCGGCGCCGTGGCCGGCGGCCTTCGGGCGGTGCGGGCGGCGTGACCGGCCGGCCGCCGCCGCGCAAGGTTCTGCGGCCGCTCGGTCCGGGCCTGCGTTCGTTCACGGCAGGGCTGGCGCCGCTAACGCTGCTGGCGGAGGTGCAGGCTGTCTGGGAGCAGGCCGTCGGCGCGGGCGTGGCTGCGCGCGCGACTCCGACGGCCGAGCGCGGGGGGGTGCTCACGGTGACGTGCGAGGCGGCCGGCTGGGCGCAGGAGCTCGATCTCATGGGTCCGGAGTTGGTCGCCGGGCTGAACGCCGCGTTGGGCGCTGAACGGGTGAAGGGCCTGCGCTGCCAGGCCGCGCCGGCCCGAGGATGGTCGCGAGAGTCTCGCTGACAGGCTCCATTTCTGCCGTTTTGCAGCAGTTTTGTCGCAGGTCGCCCCACGGTTCCGGGGGGCGTCTGTGCTACTATGCACAGGTCAAAAGTCCCTCCCCGGCGCGGTGTCACCCAGTCGCCTGCCGGGGCTTCTCACGTCCCCGGAGGGACCATGGCGAAGGACCTCTCAAAGCAGACCGATCGCGAGCGCGCGGCGGGGTATGACGCCCAGGACATCACCGTCCTCGAGGGCCTCGAGGCCGTGCGCAAGCGCCCGGGCATGTACATCGGCTCGACCGGCGTGCGCGGCCTGCACCATCTCGTCTACGAGGTGGTCGACAACTCCGTCGACGAGGCGCTTGCCGGTCACTGCTCGGCCGTCGACGTCACGATCCACCCGGACAACTCGGTCACGGTCATCGACGACGGGCGCGGGATCCCGGTCGCGATGCACGAGAAGGAGCAGAAGCCTGCCGTCGAGGTCGTGCTGACCGTGCTGCACGCCGGCGGCAAGTTCGGTGACGGCGGGGGCTACAAGGTCTCCGGCGGCCTGCACGGCGTCGGCGTCTCCGTGGTCAACGCGCTGTCGGAGCAGTTGCTGGTCACCGTGCGTCGCGACGGCTTTCACTGGTCCCAGCCCTACGCGCGCGGGATCCCGCAGGAGCCGCTGGCCAAGGGCGACCCGCTGCCCAAGAGCGCGGGCACCGGCACCACGGTGAAGTTCCTCCCGGACACGGAGATCTTCGAGACGACGGACTTCGACTTCGGCGTGCTCGAGCAGCGCCTGCGCGAGACGGCGTTCCTCACCCGCGGGCTGAAGATCACGCTGACCGACGAGCGCGCCGAGGGCAAGGCCGTCGAGTTCCAGTACGAGGGCGGGATCGAGGACTTCGTCAAGTACCTCAACGAGGCCAAGGAGCCCATCGGGCGCAAGGTCATCTACTTCGAGGGCGAGTCCGACGAGGGCCAGGTCGAGGTCGCGATGCAGTGGAACACGACCTACCAGGAGTCGATCTTCTCCTTCGCCAACAACATCAACACGCACGAGGGCGGCTCGCACATGTCGGGCTTCCGCTCCGCGCTCACGCGCACGCTCAACCGCTATGCGCGAGAGAAGGGCGAGCTCAAGGAGAAGGACGACAACCTCTCCGGCGAGGACGTGCGCGAGGGATTGACCGCGGTCATCTCCGCCAAGCTCCAGGACCCGCAGTTCGAGGGCCAGACGAAGACCAAGCTCGGCAACCCGGGGATGGAGGGCTTCGTCGCGTCGATCGTCAACGCGCGGCTCGCAGAGTTCCTCGAGGAGAACCCGGCGGAGGCGCGCGCCGTCATCCGCAAGGCCGTGTCCGCGGCGCAGGCGCGCAACGCCGCGCGCAAGGCCCGCGACCTCACGCGGCGCAAGTCCGCGCTGGAGAACTCGACGCTGCCGGGCAAGCTCGCCGACTGCTCCGTGAGCGACCCATCGCTGACGGAGATCTTCGTGGTGGAGGGCGACTCCGCCGGCGGCTCGGCCAAGCAGGGCCGCGACCGCGCCACCCAGGCGGTGCTGCCGCTGCGCGGCAAGATCCTCAACGTCGAGAAGTCGCGCATCGACAAGGTCCTGCAGAACACGGAGATCCAGGCGCTCATCACGGCGATCGGCACCGGCGTGCGCGAGGAGTTCGACGTCGGCAACGCCCGGTACCACAAGGTCATCCTGATGACCGACGCCGACGTCGACGGAGCGCACATCCGCACGCTCGTCCTCACGCTGCTGTTCCGCGAGATGCAGGAGCTGATCGAGGCCGGCTACGTGTACATCGCCAAGCCGCCGCTGTACAAGCTCAAGCAGGGCTCCAACGAGCGCTACATCGAGAAGGACTCAGAGCTCGAGGAGATCCTGCTGTCGGACAAGTTCGAGCGGATGGCGATCTTCGATCGCCACGGCACCCAGCTCAAGCTCACCGAGACGCGCTGGCAGCGCTTCGGTCGGCTGCTGAAGCAGTACGAGGGCTGGGCCTCATCGCTGCGCGCGGAGCACGGGCACGACCTCGTCGACCTGCTCGAGGAATCGGGGCTGCTGCACGAGCAGATCGTCGGCGCTGACGCGGCGGTCGCGCACGTTTCGCGCTCGATGGAGACCACGGAGCCCTACGTGACCGAGCTCGTCGAGCAGGATCCGCTGACCTTCACGGTGCGCGGGGTGGAGACGAAGACCGGCCTGGCCCGTGCCTACCGGGTGCGGCGCTCGCTCTTCGACCAGTCGGAGTACCGGTCGTTCGTGCAGGCGCACGCCAAGCTCATCGAGCTCGCCGGTGTGCCCCCGTTCTCCGTCAAGCTCGGCGACGCCAAGGAGGACGCGACGTCCTTCGAGGCGCTGCGCGAGGCGGTGCTCAACGTGGCACAGAAGGGCATCACGCTGCAGCGCTTCAAGGGCCTCGGCGAGATGAACGCGGAGCAACTGCGCGAGACGACGATGGACCCAGCGACGCGCACGCTGGCACAGGTGACCATGGAGGACGCCACGGCCGCCGACCGCATCTTCTCGATGCTCATGGGCGACCAGGTCGAACCCCGGCGCGTGTTCATCGAGGAGAACGCCCGCCTCGTTGCCAACCTCGACGTCTAGGAGGGAGGTGACCCATGGCCATTGACGTGATCGGCGGCGGCAACATCGAGCCGCGCGCGCTCGAGGACGAGATGAAGTCCGCGTACCTGGACTACGCGATGTCGGTCATCGTCGGCCGTGCGCTGCCCGACGTGCGCGACGGGCTCAAGCCCGTCCACCGCCGCGTGCTGTTCTCCATGTCGGAGAGCGGCATGGGGCCGACCCGGCCCTACTCCAAGTGCGCACGCATCGTCGGCGACGTGATGGGCAACTACCATCCGCACGGCGACTCGGCGATCTACGACACGCTCGTGCGCATGGCGCAGGAGTTCTCGATGCGCTACATGCTCGTCGACGGGCAGGGGAACTTCGGCTCGGTCGATGACGACCCCGCCGCGGCCATGCGCTACACGGAGGCGCGCCTGTCGCGCATCGCGATGGAGATGCTTCGCGACATCGACGCGGACACCGTCGACTTCGTCCCGAACTACGACGGCCGCAAGCAGGAGCCGGTCGTCCTGCCGGCGCGCTTCCCGAACCTGCTGGTCAACGGCTCGTCCGGCATCGCCGTCGGCATGGCGACCAACATCCCGCCGCACAACCTCGTCGAGGTCATCGACGGCGTCATCGCCTACATCGACAACCCGGACATCGACACCGCCGGGCTCATGCAGCACATCAAGGGCCCCGACTTCCCGACGGGCGGGATCATCCTCGGCCGCCAGGGCATCCTCGATGCCTACGAGACCGGCCGCGGCCGCGTGCGCGTGCGGGCCAAGGTCGGCGTCACCGACATCGGCCGGGGCAAGGAGGCGCTTGTCGTCTCCGAGCTGCCCTACATGGTCAAGAAGGGCGGCGACGGCGGCCTGGTGACGAAGATCGCCGACCTCGTCCACGACAAGAAGATCCCCGAGATCTCCGATCTGCGCGACGAGTCCGACCGGCACGGCATGCGGCTGGTCATCGAGCTCAAGCGCGACGCGATCCCCGAGGTGGTGCTCAACAAGCTCTACAAGCACACCGCCATGCAGTCGACCTTCGGCGTGAACATGGTGGCGCTGGTCGACAACGTGCCGCGCACCCACACGCTGCAGTCGGTCATCCACAACTACGTGCAGCACCAGCGCGAGGTCATCGTGCGGCGCACGAAGCACGAGCTGGCCCAGAAGGAGGCGCGCGCCCACGTCCTCGAGGGCCTGCTCATCGCGCTGGACAACCTCGACGAGATCATCGCGCTGATCCGCAGCTCGCGCGACCGCGAGACCGCGCGCGAGCAGCTGGTCGCCCGCTTCACGCTGACCGTCATCCAGGCCGAGGCGATCCTCGCGCTGCGCCTGTCGCAGCTCACCGCACTCGAGGCGGACTCGATCAAGCAGGAGCATGCCGACACGATGGAGCGCATCCAGGAGCTGCGCGCGATCCTGGGTGACGAGGCCCGCGTCTTCTCGATCATCAAGGAGGAGCTGACCGAGATCTCCGAGCGCTTCGGCGATGACCGGCGCACGCTGATCACCGACTCCGCCGACGAGATCGACATCGAGGACCTGATCGCCGAGGAGCAGAAGGTCATCACGATCACCAAGACCGGCTACATCAAGTCGGTCCCGCTGGCGACGTACCGCCAGCAGCACCGCGGCGGGCGCGGCGTGACGGGGATGGACATGAAGGACGGGGACTACATCGAGCACCTCTTCGTGTGCTCGTCGCACGACTACCTGCTCTTCTTCTCCAACCGCGGCAAGGTCTACCGCTCCAAGGTCTACGAGCTGCCCGAGGCGCAGCGCACGGCCAAGGGGCGCGCGCTGGTCAACGTGCTGCCGCTGCGCGAGGGCGAGCGCATCCAGTCGGTCGTCTCGACGCGCGACTTCACCGAGGGCAAGTACCTCATCTTCGCCACGCGCAACGGCATCGTGAAGAAGACCGAGTTCATGGCCTACAACACGCCGATCAAGGCCGACGGCATCATCGCCATCAACGTGCGCGACGACGACGAGCTGGTCGCCGTGCGCCGGACCTCGGGCACCGACGAGATCCTGATGGTCTCGCGCCGGGGCATGGCGGTGCGCTTCGCCGAGGAGGGCGCGCGCGCGATGGGCCGCGACACGTCGGGGGTGCGCGGCATGGACGTCTCGGGCAAGGACGACGCGCTGCTGGCGATGGACGTCGCGCGCGACGACCAGGACCTGCTCGTGGTCACCGAGAACGGCTACGGCAAGCGCACCGGCATCGACCAGTACCGCAAGACCAAGCGCGGCGCCAAGGGCGTGGGGACGATCAAGCTCACGGAGGCCAAGGGCGCGCTGGCCGGCGCCCTCGTGGTCCGCGACCATCAGGATCTCGTCTTCATCTCCCAGACGGGGATGGTGCAGCGCACCTCGGTGCGGGGCATCTCGCAGTACGGCCGCCTGTCCCAAGGCGTGCGGGTGATGAACGTCAAGGACGACGACCTGGTGTCGGCGGTGGCGTTGATCGTGGAGTCAGAGGCCGCGGATGCGGGCCCTCAGCTCGAGGACACCGTGGCCACCGAGGGCCCCGTGGAGCTGTCGGCCGACGGCGGCGGGGACGAGCCCGCGGCGCCGTCGCTGGAGCCCGAGCGGGCGCCGGATGCGTCGGCGTCGCTGGACCCGGAGGTCACCGACGCGGCCGACGCGGCGCTCGACGGTGAGGGCCTGGACGACAACGACATCTAGGCGCGAGCCACCCCTTCTCGCCGTCGTGACCGCTTGCTATCGTGCCGCCACCAGAGAAAGGAGGTGGTCCGTATCTGCAGTCACTGTCTTTGCGGGACCCTGGAGGTGTCCGGCCCCTAGGTCGGATGTAGGCTGGCTCCCCCTGGGGGAATCCAAGCCGGGGCACCGTCGGATGGCATTGCCGCAACTGGTCCCCGCGGCGTCGTAGCAGGGCCGCTGTCCGATCTCTAAGTCCAGCTGTTGCCGTACGCGAAGGGCGCCTCGTCGAGGGCGCCCTTCGTGCTTTGTAGGCCGTCCCGGCGGTCGAGCCGGCGCCTGTTGATGAACGGTTGCGTATTCTCTGCGCCAGTTCTCGTGCCGGGCTGCGTTGGGAGAAGCGGGTTATGGGTCGCAAGGGGTTCACGACGGGAGGGGCAATGGCGCTCGCCGCGGCGCTGATCCTTGCCGTGCTCGGCTGGTCAGCCGCGTCCGCGAGCGCCGCGCCGCGCCTGCGCGTGGTCACCGCGGACCAGGCCACGTTGGCTGCTACGGGCACGCTGACGGTGCGCGTCACCTCCGACCGGTCCGCCCGCCTGCGCCTGCGCTTCCTCATCACCGGCGAGGGACGGACCGTCCGCCTGGTCCCGCAGCGCACCCTGCGCTTCGTCAAGGGCCGCGGGCGCACGGTGAGGCTGTCGCTCAGCGCCGCAGGTCGCGAGCTCGTCGCTGCGGAGCGCCGCGCATGCCGCAGCACGCGGCTGTCGGCCTACGTGTACCGCCGCGACCGCGGCGACCGCGGCCGCCGCGGCCGCCTGCTGAAGGCGTTGCGGACGCTGGCGGCCGGTGGCGGGTGCGCGACCGCGCCCGGCGCGTCGTCTCCGGCGGCCAGGCCGCCCGGGCCCTCCGGGAGCGCGGGCGAATCCCCCGGCGGCGCGTCGAGTGGTGGCGCCGCGGGCGGCCCCTCCGCCGGCTCGGGCTCGGCCGGCTCGGGCTCCACCACGCCCACCACCCCGACCGACCCGCCCGGCCCCCCCGGCCCCCCTGCGCTGCTTGCCGGCGCCGCGAGCCGTGACATCACGCCCCCGATCGGCACGCCGATGTTCGCCTACACGGCGCGCTCGCTGATCGCCGGCGGGGACCCGAACGCGGCGCTGCAGGTCGTCAGCGACCCGGACCCGAACCTCTACGCCAAGAGCTTCGAGCCCAGCAAGGGCATCCACACCCGCGTGCGTGCGCGGGCGATCGTCCTGCAGGGCGCCCGCGGCAAGTTCGCCCTCGTGCAGGCCGATCTCGGTGGGCTGCCCTACGCGATGACCCAGGAGGTCCTCAAGCGGCTTCCGGCCGACAGCGGGATCACTGCCGACCGGCTGCTGCTGTCGGCCACCCACACGCACGCCTCGACCGGGCCGATCTGGCCCGCCGACAACACGGGCTATGCCCTCCTGGGCGGCGACGCCTTCGACCCGCGCATCTTCGGGTTGACCGCGGGGGCCATCGCGAGCGCGATCAAGGACGCCAACGACCGCCTGGTCCCCGCGCGCGCCGGGATCGGCACCACGGAGATCCGCGACGCGAGTCGCAACCGCTCGTTCGAACCGTTCAAGCTGAACGCCGACGTTCCGGCGGGCGATGACGCCGCCAAGCGCCTTGCGTCCATCGACCCGACGGTCACCGTCCTGCGCGTCGACGCGCTCGACGACGGGCGTCCGCTGGGCGTGTGGTCGAACTTCGCGGTCCACCCGACGTCCTTCGGCGACGGCAACCTCCTGTTCTCGGGCGACAACGCCGGCTTCGCCGAGCGCACGGCCGAGGAGGAGATCGCGAAGGCCTCCGCGGCGGCGGGCCGCCCGGCGGGCAACGTCGTCAACGTCTGGACCAATGGGGCGGAGGGCGACATCTCGCCCAACGGCGATCCGCAGGCCGACCCCGGGCCGGGGCTCGGCGGCGGCGGCGCGGAGACGCCGGGCAGCCCGCTGGACTACGTCACCAGTTCCTACGCGGGCGCCAACCTCGCAGGCCGGCGCGTGGGAGCGGGGATCGTCGACGCGTGGCGCGACGCCGGCACCCGGCTGTCGGACACGCTCGACCTCGACACCCGCCGCACGTTCCTGCGCTTCGACGGGACGCCGGCGGACGGCAAGCCGGTCGGCACGGACATCGTCCTCGGTGCCGGCGTCGCCTCCGAGGGGCAATGCTCGCCGGTGGAGGACTCCGCCGGCCCGGGCCAGGGCTTCAAGGCGTTCCTGGCCGGCGGGGAGCTCGTGCCGCGCACCGTTCCCGTCACGGTCCTGCGCGCCGGCAAGCTGGGCATCGCCGCCTACCCCTCGGAGATCACCAAGCAGATGGGCCAGCGCATCCGCGGCAAGCTCATCATGGACTCGGGCGGCCAGCTCAACCGCGTGGCGATCGCCGGGCTGACCAACTCCTACGTGTCCTATACGGCGACCCCGGAGGAGTACGACGCCTGCCAGTACGAAGGGTCCTTCACGCTGTTCGGCCGGCAGCAGGGTGCCCGCTACCGCGACATCGGGTCGGGCTTGGTGCAGGCGCTCGCGTCGGGCGGTTCGGCCCCGACGCAGCCGGGCGCGACCGAGCCTCCGCCGCTCGGCGTCTCGTCCGGCGAACCGCCCACGCCCAAGACCACGCCGAACGCGGGGGCCTTGGTCCGGCAGCCCGCCGCGACCGTCCCCCGCCACGGCCGCGCGACATTCCGCTGGGGCGCGGGCGACGCTGCCCTGGACGCACCACGGGACCGCGCGCTGGTCACCACCGAGCGCGAGGTCAACGGCGCGTTCGTGCCCTTCGCGACCGACGACGGGGGGCGCGACATCACCGAGCTCGACCGTGCCAACGACATCTGGACGCAGACCTTCCAGTTCGGCACCTGCGACCCCGCGGGGCGCTACCGCTTCCGCGTCACGGGGCGCGCGGACAAGGGCGCGGGCCCGGCGGACTACACGCTGCTCTCGGCGCCGTTCGAGCTCGGGCCGCTCACCGGGCTGACGGCCGGCGCGGTCACCGTGGACGGGACGACGGCCCGCGTCGTCGCCGAATATCCCCACCCCGGGCCGCAGGCGCTGCTGTCGCTGCCGCGGCGGGTGCGCACGGGTACGGCGACGCTGAGGGTGACCGAGCCGGGTGGAACGGTGCGCGCGGTCACGGCCACGCCGGACGAGCAGGGGCTGAGCTTTCGCGCCACCGTTGCCGCGGGGTCGACCGCGACGTTGCTGAAGGTGACCGACGGCTGTGGGAACACGGGCAACTAGATGGGGGCGGCGATGCGATCGACGTGGACCCTGCTGATCGCCGTTGCCGCGCTGGCGACGGTGGCCGCGCCCGCAAGCGCGGTCACCGTGCCCGCCACCGGGGTCACCAAGGCGGGGGTGGGCGTCGTCGACGCCACCTGGCACGTCGGCGCCTCGGCCGGGCAGTACGCCTCCGACCCGCAGGTCGAGGACTCGTTCGACCCGAGCAAGCACCAGTCGCGCCGCGCCGCCTCCTACGGCGTGCAGTCGCGGCTCACCGTGCGCGCGCTCGTGGTCGAAGGCCCCGACGGCAAGCAGGTCGCGATGGTCAAGAACGACCTCTATCTGCCCCAGGACCTGCTCTGGCGGCGCACGGCGCAGATCCTCGAGGCCGGGAGCTCGGGCATCACGCGAGACGAGCTGACGATCACCGCCACCCACGACCACTCTTCGCCGTACTACTCGTCGACCGCGCCGGGGGTGTGGACGTTCCAGGACGTCTACGACGTGCGCTTCTTCAACTACTACGCCAAGCAGATGGCGGCGGCGGTGGAGAAGGCTGCGAGCACGATGAAGCCGGTGCGCATCGGCGCCGCGGTTTCCTCGTTCGACAAGACCCACCGCCACTCGTTCGGCCCCGCGATCGGCGACGACGGGAGCCCCGCGGGCTACCCGAACTCCGACGCTGAGCACGACCTGACCGTCGTGCGCTTCGACGACATCTCCGACCCCGCCAAGCCGAAGCGCCTGGCCAACCTCGTCAACTTCTCGCTGCACCCGGAGATGCTCGACGGCAACGACCTGATCTCGGCCGACTACGTCGCGCCGATGGAGCGAATGACCGACCGCGAGACGGGTGCGGTGACGATCTACAACCAGAACGCCGTCGGCACCGCGGAGCCTGAGCGCTCGACCTACCACTCCGTCCACGAGCGGCTCGAGTTCACCCACAAGGAGTACGCGCAGGCGGAGTACGCGGCGCGGCTCATGGCCGACGCGATCAAGACGACCGCCGACGGCGTCGCCACCGGCGCGGGCGTGTTCAAGCGGGTGCCGTTCATCGAGGGGGCGAAGGTCGACAGCAATGACCGCTGGTACCCGGGGCCGGTGTCGCACCCGTTCCCGACGGTGTCCAACTGCAACCTCGAGCGCCCGGCGAACCCACGGGTGGGCACCGCGCCCGACTGCCAGAGCCCCTTCGAGTACCTCGGCGCGCCGCCGCTGCCACCGGCGCTCGCCGCGGGCCCGCAGGTCACCGTCGAGCAGCTCCGCGCGGCCGGCATCCCGATCCCCCGCAGCTTCTCGACGCCGAGCTACGGCGCCCTGCAGGAGGACATGAGCGTGCACCTGCAGGCCATTCGCCTCGGGGACATCCTGTTCACGGCGTGCTCGTGCGAGCAGTGGAAGGACCAGTCGGAGAACATCAAGGCGCGGACCGACAAGGTTGAAGGCAACGCCGCCGGGGGCGCCGCGCTGGGCTATGACTGGACCGCACGCTGCGACCCGGCCGACGGCGGCACCTACGTGTGCCCCGACCCGCGCAACGAAGCCCAGACCCTCACGATCTCCGCGGCCACACGCGACAAGGTCCGCGCGCAGGTCCGCAACGACGCGACGGGCTGGGACTTCGTGGAGAACGCGTCCACGGCCGAGTCCGAACCGACCGACCCGGCGCAGATCAAGGGCAACTACTCCCACGAGGAGCTGGCGCCGGCCAACGGCTTCGCACTGACGGTCCCCATCGCGATGGCCAACGACTACAACGGCTACATCGCGACGTACCGCGAGTTCCGCCGCGGCGATCACTACCGCAAGGCGCTCACGGCGTGGGGCCCGCACTCCAGCGACTACCTCGCCACGCGGCTGGTCGAGCTCGGCGGCCATCTCAAGCAGCCCGGCGGCGACGTGCTGCCCTTCGAGGCCAAGCGCCGCGAGGCCGACGCGTTCGGCGGGGGCGCCGCGCAGGTCCAGGCCGACCTCGCCGCCAACGACGCCCGTGCGGCGGGCCTGGGCGACGTCGGTGAGCAGAGCATCACCGCGTACGAGGCCACGCTGCCCCGGGACGGGGGGGACGCGGGGCCCGTGACCCAGCCGCCGGCGGCGATCGAGCGCTTCGCCGACGCCGACTTCACGTGGAACGGCGGCAACAACTTCGTCGACAACCCGGTCGTCGTGGTCGAGCGCAAGGTCGGCGACGCGTGGGAGCCGTGGGCCGACCAGAGCGGCGAGCTGCCGGTCACCCTGAAGTTCCCGAAGGGAACCGACGTCGCGAGCTACGCGACGGGCGGCGAGCGCTTCGAGTGGACCGCGCACTTCGAGGCGTTCGTCGCGCGGTTCGACGTCGGGCGCCCGCAGCGCGCGACGCCCGAGGGGACCTACCGCTTCGTCGCGCGCGGCAAGCGGCGCGAGGGGCAGCCGAACGCCGAGACGGTGCCTTACCAGGTGACGTCACGCGACTTCGCGGTCCGCGCCTGGCGCGGGATCACGGTGGACGACTTCCGCCTCGAGCCGGACAACACCATGAGCTTCGCGGTTGGCCCGCGCAACCGCTATCCCGACCGCGCGGGCGCCGGCGCGATCACCGACGAGATCGGGCCGATCGACTACCCGGACTCCTACGCCTCGACCGTGCCCTTCATCAACAACCAGCGCACTGCCTACCGCGACCCCGCCGACCCCACCAACCCCGACAAGCTCGAGTGGTACTGCTTCGAGTGCTCGTTCCGGCCGTGGCTGGACGAGGGCGATGCCGCGGCCGCCGTGGTCACCGTGATCCGCTCCGACGGCACGATCGAGGACGTTCCCGCCACGAAGTCGGGCGGCCGCTGGGTGACGACGCGGGTGCTGGCGCCCGGCGAGAGCGCGCTCGTGGCTGCGGGTGGCGTGACCGACGCCTTCGCGGACCTCAACGGCGCGGCTTCGCCGGTGGTGAGCCGTGCGGCGGATCCGGTCGACCCCGGTCCCGGTCCTGCCCCCGGTACCGGTACCGGCACGACGCCCGGGGGCTCGCCGGCCTCCGGGGCCAAGCCGGGCTCCGCCGGGGGCTCAGCTGGGACGGGGGGCACCGAGAGCGCCCAGGGTGGAAGCGGTGGCGCCGGTGCGCCCACGGGTCTGCCCGCAGGCTGCCGCGACCGGATCGCTCCGGTGTCGCGCTTCGTCAAGCGGGGCACACGCGCCACGCGGGGAGGGGTGACCCTGCGCGGCGCGTCGAGCGACCGCGGGTGCGCGCGCCTGCAGCGTGTGTTCGTGTCGATCGCCCGCGAGGTCGCCGGCCGCCGCTGCCGCTACCTGCAGGCCGATGGCTCCTTCAGCGCGCCCCGCTCCTGCCTGCGGACGAGCTACCTGCCCGCGAAGGGGACCCGATCGTGGAGGCTGCGCACGCACGGCCGCCTGCCGCGGGGCGCCTACAAGCTGTGGGTGCGCGGCGTCGACAGCGCCAACAACGTGGAGGGCAAGCGCCGCGGGCGCAACTTCGCGCGCGTTCGCGTGCGGTAGCTGCGCTGCCCGGGAAGGCGCGCGCTCAGGCCGCTTCGGGCAGCCACTGCTTCCACGCCGCCGGGATGGTGGGGCTGGCGACGTGGATGAAGACGTTCGGGCTCGGCGTGTCGGGCCGGCGCCGCGGATGCATGTCGATCTGGCCCGGCAGGTGGTCGCCCTTGCGCCGGTTGCACGGTGCGCACGACGCGACGATGTTGTCCCACGTCGACAGCCCGCCCTTGGAGCGCGGGATGACGTGGTCGACGGTCAGGCTCGAGCGCGTGCCGCAGTACTGACACGTCCAGCCGTCGCGGGCGAACACCGCGCGGCGCGTGATCTTGCGGCGGTGCGTGTCGCGCGGCACCTTCACGTAGGCCACCAGGCGGATGACCATCGGGCGTGGCAACGTCGTGTGCTCGGAGTGCAGGTTCCACCCGGCCTTCTCCACGATCTCGGCCTTCTCCTTGAGCAGCAGCACCGCGGCGCGGCGGACCGTGCAGACGTTGATCGGCTCGTAGGTCGCGTTGAGGACGAGCACACGGCCACCGGCACGCCCACGCCGCCGGTGCTCGGCAAGCGACGTGGACCCAGTCGGGTGTGGTGGCGCGGATACCCCCATCGGCCTTCTGCCAGATGATGGTAGCGATCCAGAGGGTCGCCGCCGCTGGCCTTCAGCGGCGGCGCGCCGGGTCCTGCACCGGGTAGGAGCCCAGCACGCGGACCTCCTCACAGCGCAGCCGCAAGGCGGCGATCGCGTCGGCCACCGCCGGGCCGGCGTCGCTGCCCTCCGCGTCGACGAGGAACCGGTAGTGCCCGAGGCGCCGGCGGAGCGGGCGCGATTCGATGCGCGTGAGGTTGACGTCGCGCTGCGCGAACTCCAGCAGGCAGCGGGCCAGCCATCCGGGCGTGTCGTCGCCCGCGCCGGCGAAGAGCACGGACGTCTTGTGCGCCACGGGCCCACCGCCCGCGCCTTCGCCCCCGACCAGCAGCGCCACCGCACCGGCGTCGCGCGCCAGCCAGACGAAGCGGGTCTCGTGATCGCCCTCGTCCTGGACCGCGTCGCGCAGCACGACGCGGTCGTATAGCTCGGCGGCCAGACGCGTCCCGATCGCGCCCTCGCCCGCGCCGACCGTGCGGACGGCCTCAGCGGTGGACGTGGTGCTCAGCACCCGCGCGGCCGGCAGCGCGGTGCGCAGGAAGCCCGCGCACTGCGCGGTGGCGTGCGGGTGGGAGCGCACGACGGTGATGTCCGGGAGTGCGATGTCGGTGGTCCCGATGAGCGCGAGCTCGATGGTGAGCACGTGCTCACCGGCGATGTGCAGGTCGGGCGCATCGGTGGCGATGGCGTCCAGCGTGACGGTGACGGCGCCCTCGACCGAGTTCTCGATCGGGACCAGCACGGCGTCGACCGCCCCCTCCTGCGCCGCCATGATCGTCTCGTGGATCGTCGCGAACGCGACCCGCTCGGCCTCCGAGGTCCCGGCCGTCGCGGCGCGCAGCGCCTGCTCGGAGAACGTCCCCGCCGGCCCGAGGTAGCCCAGGCGCATCAGCCGGGCGCGGGGACGCCGCGCTCGAGGGCCACGCGCACGGCCTGCTGCTCCTCTGGGGACAGCTCGAGCTCCCCCTCGCCCGCGACGACCTGCTTGGCGTAGAGGCGCGCCTGCTCGCGGTGGTGGATGGCCGACAGCACGACGCCGGAACGGGTGGCGTCCAGCAGCGCGATCGTCGTCGACTGCCGCCCGGACATCTCGTTGTAGGCGTCGTAGCGGACCAACCCGAAGTGGGCGATCGCGCCGTCGAGGCGCATCTCGGCCGTGCCCAGCCGGTCGTCGAGGCGCCCGGCCACGTCCTCGACGTAGGCGTGCAGCGCGGCGAAGGACCGGTCGAGCTCGGCTGCGTGGGCGACGAGGTCGCGATCCTCGCCGGCGCCGAGGACGATGCGCTGGTCCGCGCGCAGGCGGCGCAGGCGCACAAGGGCGACGACCGCGACCAGGAGCGCGATCAGCGCGAGGGCGGCAGCCCCCAGGCCGACGAGGCCCGTGGTCGTGGTGAGGTCATCCACGCGGCAGGCTCAGCGGTTGAAGGTGACGGTGTAGCGCTGACGGTTGTTGTCGGTCTTCATCTCGCCGCGCACCTTGACGATCTCGACCGTGACGCTGACCGGCATGCCGATCGGGGGGGTCGTCGCGACGGGGATGGAGACCTCCGCGGGGGACCCCGCCTTCGTCACGTCGAGCACCTTGGAGATGGGCTTGGCGTTGCCGATGCGCAGGTTGACGCGCACCTTGGACTCGTCGCTGTTGCCCTGGTTGGCGAACTTCACCGTGAAGGCGAGCCCGGCTCCGGCGGGGATTCGGTTGTTCTGCGGCGAAGGCTGCAGCGCCGTCTGCCCCGCGCTGACGCTGGTCAGGCCGTGCCCGTGCGGCCCGGGCTTGGTCGCACCCGCGGTGTCGGTGCTCCCGGTGCCCGCGGGCGCGTCGAGCGCCTGAGCGACCGTGTCGGGATCGAGCCACTGCAGGCGGTCCCCGAGGAAGCGCGACGGCGCGATGCGCTGGCCGCCCACGCCCGCGTCGCTCAGCGCCTGGCCGATGTAGGGGATGACGCGCTGGGAGTAGATGACGTCCGACGCGAGGAACGCCTGCATCTGGCCGGCGATCTTGCGCACGGAGTCCGACGCCGCGACGCTGGCGCCGCGCCCGCGGCTCTGCGCGCCCGGGAGCTCGTCGGCGATCTTGTTCAGCGCGGCCGCCCGGAGGTTGAGCGCCAGCAGCAGGGCGCCCTGGGCGCGCTTCATCTGGTCGGGGGCCTCGAGCCCCTTGGCCCGGCGGGCGCCGTCCTCGGCCTCGAGGCGCAGCTGGTTGACCTGGACCTGCAGCTCGTTGGCCTCCCCGCCGCCCTCCAGGAGCGCGAAGAACGGCTTGGCGACCTGGTCGTTGGAGCTCGTTGCGATCGCCGTGACGTCGCGGTTGTAGTCCTTGAGCGCTCGGTCCTTGGCGTTGCTCGCGCAGGAGCGGATCCCGAAGATGAGGACGAGCAGGACGAGCAGGCCCACCGCCCCGGCGATCAGCTGGCGCTTGCGGACCTCGGGGTCGGCGCCGCCGCCGCCACCACTGCCCGAGACCGAGCGCGCCCCCGAGGCAGGACCACTTGACCGCCGGGGTCGGGCGGGGCGGGACACGCGTGTGGGCTGCTCGCCTTCGTCGAAGAACGACATGTGGTGGTCCTGTCCTGCCACCGCCCGGTGCGGGCGGCCACCGTCTGATTATGACCGCCCCGGCTGCGGGGGCCTGCGGTGCAAGTTTGCCGTCACCGCCGCGATCCCTGCCCCGGGTCGCAGGGCGCCGTGCGCGCGCGGCGAAAGCGGGAGGCGGTGCAGCACGCCCAGGACACGGTGGCGACCCACGACGGCGCGGCCCCGCGCGCGCTCGTGCTCGACCGTTACCGCCCGATCCGGCGCCTCGGCGCGGGTGGCTTCGGCGTGGTCTGGCTGGCCCATGACGAGCACCTCGATCGCGCGGTCGCGGTCAAGCGGATCGCCGTCGACGACCCCGCGGTGGCGCGCCGGGCCCAACGCGAAGCGCGCGCGGCCGCGCGGCTGGCCCACCCGGGCATCGTCGCGCTCTACGAGGCCGGGCGCGACGACGACGCGGTCTACCTCGTCTCCGAGCTGGTCCTCGGCCGCACCCTCGCCGACCTGATCGCCGACGGCGAGCTCTCCGACCGCGACGTGCTGGCGATCGGGGTGGTCCTGTGCGATGCGCTGAGCCACGCGCACGCCCGCGGGGTCGTCCACCGCGACGTCAAGCCCTCCAACGTCCTGGTCCCGGGCGACGCGCCCGCGGGGGAGCGCGGCGCCAAGCTGACGGACTTCGGCATCGCGCTGATCCTCGACCCCGCCGCGCCGGACGTGCTCACCCGAACCGGCGACGTCGTCGGGACCCTGGCCTACATGGCCCCGGAGCAGGCCGAGGGGCGCGACTGCACCGCTGCGACAGACCTCTACGCGCTCGGCCTGGTGCTCTACGAGGCGCTGGCCGGGGTCAACCCCATCCGCGCCGCGGGGGCGGCCGCCACCGCCCGGCGCGTCGGCTCGCGGCTGCCTCCGCTGGGTCGCCTGCGCCGCGACCTCCCCCTCGACCTCTGCGAGGCGCTGGACCAAGCGGTTCGGCCGGACCCCGGGGAGCGGGGGTCGGTCCGTGGCCTGCGCATCGCCCTGTCGGCCGGCCGGCCGCACGTGGACGACCAGGAGGGCACGATCGCTGGACCCACGCTGGCCCTTCCGCTGACCCGCGGGCGACGCAGCGCCGGCGCCGTGGCGATGGGGCTCGAGCCCGCACGCACGGCCCCGGTCCACCGGCTCCTGGCGGCGGCCGAGGCGGCGACCCTGACCGCGGCGGCGATCACGTGGCTCGGCCCGTCCCCCGCCGTCGCCCCGCCGGCGGCAGGCGCGGCGGCGGCCGCCGCGGCGGTGTTGGTGGTGCCGCGCGTCGGCTGGCTGCTGTGCGCGTTGGCCCTGAGTGTCGTGACCGCCATCGACGCCCCGGGCCCGGCGGTGCTGGTGGCGCTCGCCGCGCTGCCGGTCGCGCCGCTGCTGCGCCGCAGCGCCCCGGGGTGGTGGTCGGCCCTCGCCGGAGCGCCGCTCCTGGGCGCCGTCACGCTGGGCGCGGCGTGGCCCGCGATGGCCGGGCAGGCCGCGCGGCCCTGGCACCGTGGCGCACTGGGGGCCCTCGGCTTCTGGTGGCTGACCCTCACAGAGCTGCTGACGGGCGCCCGCCTGCTGATCGGCCCGCCGGCGGGCGCCGTCACCGGCCAGGGTGCGACGGTCTCCCAGGCGCTGGACGCCGTGGGGCTGCTCGTCGGCTCCGGGGTGCTCGTCGTCGCACTGCTGTGGGCGGGGATGGCGACCCTGCTCCCGCTCGTGGTGCGCGGGCGCCACGCCGCGTTCGATCTCCTGGCCGCCGCCCTGTGGGCGGCCGTCCTGGCCACCGGCACCCAGGCCCTGGCGACGGGGGCGGGGACCGGCGGCGCGGCGCAGGCGCCGCGTGGGCTGGTCGTCGCAGCACTGGCCGCCGCCGTCGTGGCCGTGCTGCCCGCGCGTCACGCGGCGCCGCGTGACGCGTTTCAGGACCGCTGCTCCGTAGCATGAGGCCCGGCCCCGGCGCGTCCTTCGCCGCGCCGTCCGTCCCTGAGCCATGAGCGTCCTGCGCAATCTCGAAACCAAGATCGCCGGTCTCGTCGAGGGCACCTTCGGCCGCGTGTTCAAGTCCGAGGTGCGCCCCGTCGAGCTCGCGCGCAAGCTCGCGCGGGAGATGGACCAGCACAAGACCGTGTCGGTGTCGCGCACCTACGTGCCCAACGAGTACGTGGTGTGGCTCTCCCCCGACGACCGGCAGCGCTACGAGGGCGTCGAGCTGTCGGTGCAGGAGGAGCTCAGCGCCTACCTGCTCGAGCACGCGCGCCGGGAGCGCTACGCGCTGGTCTCCACGCCGGCGATCAGCTTCGAGACCGACCCCCAGCTCGGCCTCGGCGAGTTCGGCATCCAGGCGCGCATGGTCAGCGCCCTGAGCGGCGACGAGGTGGGCGCCGCGAGCGGACACGCCGGCGCCGCCGTCCAGGCGGCGCACGGGCAGACGATGATCTACTCGACAGCCGAACGCGTGCAGGAGCCGCTGCGCGACGCCGAGGCGTCGAGCGGGGTCCGCCGCCGCGGCGTGCTGCTGGCCGAGGGCAAGCGGTTGATCGTCCCCGCGGAGGGTGCCACCATCGGCCGCAGCCGCGACTGCGACATCGTGCTCGAGGATCACAACGTCTCCCGCCGCCACGCACAGATCCGGCCGGCGGGGCAGAACGCGTGGACGGTGGAGGATCTCGGTTCGACCAACGGCGTGCGCGTCAACGGCCGCGCGGTGGAGCGGCCCGAGCGCCTCAACGCGGGCGACGAGCTGGCCATCGGCACGGTCGGCGCACGGTTCGAGGTCGAGTAGGCGATGCTCGACCCCGTCTCCGTGGCGCTGAAGTTCGGCTTCCTCGCCGTCCTGTTCCTGTTCCTGCTGTGGGTCTCGCGCAGCGCGCTCAAGGACCTGCGCAACGGGGCCGACGTCTCCGAGCGCGGCGGGCGGCCGCTGGCGCCGGCCGACGCGACCGGCGTCTACACCCCCACGCAGGCGGGCGCCCCCCCGACCGACCTCGACCCGCGGCTGGTGGTCGAGCGCGCTCCCGGTCACACGGCCGGGATGGAGTACGACGTGGGCGAGGGGGCCGTCCTCGGGCGTGGCGACCAGGCGGAGATCCGCCTCGAGGACCCGTTCGCCTCCTCGAGCCATGCGCGGCTGTCGCGGCAGGGCCCGGTCGTCGTCCTCGAGGACCTGGGGTCCACGAACGGCACCTACCTCAACGAGGAGCTCGTCAGCGGTCCGCAGCCGCTGCACCGCGGCGACCGCGTGCGCATCGGTGACAGCGAGTTCAGCTTCGTGGACCACTAGGCCTTGATGCTCCGCGTCGCCGAACACTTCCAGCGCTCTGACACCGGGCGCCAGCGCAAGTCCAACGAGGACGCGTACTTCGCGCGCGCGCCGCTGTTCGCCGTCGCCGACGGGATGGGGGGCGCCCAGGCCGGGGAGGTCGCTTCGGGCGCGGCGATCGAGGTGCTGCAGGACGGCGTACCCGAGGGCTCCGGGAGCCTCGAGGAACGCCTCGCGGCCCGGGTCCGCGAGGCCAACACGCGCATTCACGGCCTCGCGCAGGCCGACGAGGACCGCGCTGGGATGGGCACGACGCTGAGCGCGGTCTACGTGGGGGAACGCGACCTGACGGTCGCGCACGTGGGTGACAGCCGCGTGTACCTGCTGCGTGACGGGGAGCTCGACCGTCTCAGCCGCGACCACTCGCTGGTCGACGAGCTGGTGCGCGAGGGGCGCCTGACGCCGGAGGAGGCCGAGCACCACCCGCAGCGCTCGATCATCACCCGTGCCCTCGGACCCGAGGGGGACGTCGAGGTCGACACTGCCACGCACGCTGCTCGCGACGGCGACGTGGTGCTCATCTGCAGTGACGGGCTGACGTCGATGATCTCCGAGGCGCAGGTCGCAGAGGTCCTCACCGAAGGACTCGACCTGGAGGCGACGGGCCGTACGCTGATCGAAGCGGCCAACGCGGCCGGCGGGCGCGACAACATCACCGTCGTCCTGCTGCGCATCGAGGCGGTGCACCGGGGCGGGGCCGGCGGGGCGAGCGACCCGGCCACCGAGCAGCACACCCGGGTCGGCGCCGCCGCGCTGAGCACCGGCGAGGTCCGGGCCGCGGTCGCCGAGGCGGGCGGGCCGTCGACCGCGAGCACCCCCCGCCAGCGCGGCGCGGCGGTCGTCGCCCGGCCGCCGCAGCCGTCACGCACGCAGGCTGGGGGCGCGAGCGCCGCGCCGGGGTCCTCCCGTCCCCGCCGCGCGAGCGCGGCGCGGCTCCTGCGCCGGATCGGGATCGTCGCCCTGGTGCTCGCCCCGCTGGTCATCGGCGCCTACTTCGCCAGCCAGACCGTCTACTTCGTCGGTACGGGTGACGACGGCTTCGTGACGCTGTACCGCGGCCTGCCCTACGACCTCCCGGCGGGCGCAGAGCTCTACCGGCGCAACTTCGTGACGGGGGTGCCGGTGCGGAGCCTGCCTGCGCCCGTGCAGCGCACGGTCACCCAGCAGAAGCTGCGCGCCTTCGACGACGCGACCGACCTCATCAAGCGCATCGAGCGCGGCGAGTTGGCCGGGCAGTGAGCGCCCGCAACCGCGAGCTGCTCGCGCTGTTCCCCGCCTCGCTGCTGGTGACCGCGGGCTTCGCCGGCGTCTTCATCCAGCGCGACGAGCTGCTGTCCAACGTCTCGCTGACCTACGGCGCCGTCTTCTTCGGCCTGTGCCTGGCCATGCACCTGGTGATCCGCCTCACGCTGCCGCACGCCGACCCTTACCTCTTCCCGCTCGTCGCGTGCCTGGCGTGCTTCGGCCTGGTGATGATCTTCCGGATCGACGAGAAGCTCGCGCGCGAGCAGGCGCAGTGGTTCTTCCTCGGGCTGATCGCGTTCGCGGCGACGATCGTGCTCCTGCGCGACTACCGCGTGCTCGAGCAGTACCGCTACGTGATCGCCGCGGTGGGGATCGGGTTGCTGCTGCTGCCGCGCGTCCCGGGCATCGGGGGCGAGACCAACGGCGCGTACCTGGCCGTCAAGATCGGGCCGATCTCCTTCCAGCCGGCGGAGCTGGCCAAGATCGCGATCGTCATCTTCCTGGCCAGCTACCTGCGTGACAACCGCCAGCTGCTGGTGACCGCGGGGCGCCGGGTGCTCGGCGTGACCTTCCCGCCGCTGAAGTACTTCGGGCCGCTGCTGGCGGTCTGGGGGGCGGCCATGCTCCTGCTGTTCTTCATCCAGGACCTGGGGTCGTCGCTGATGTTCTTCGGCGGCTTCTTGGCGCTGCTGTACGTCGCGACCAACCGGCTGTCCTTCGTGGTTGCGGGCTTCACCCTCTTCGCGATCGGCGCCCGCGTCCTCTACGCGGTGCGCCCGACGATCGAGAACCGCGTCGACGCATGGCTGCACCCGTTCGACCCGCAGCTCTACGAACGCACGGGCGGCAGCTTCCAGATCGCGCAGTCGCTGTTCGCCCAGGCCGACGGCGGGGTGTTCGGGCGCGGCTTCGGGCAGGCGCTGCTCAAGGACGGCGACACACCGCTGCTGCCGGCAGCGCAGACCGACCTCATCTACGCCGTGATCACCAACGAGCTCGGGCTCGCCGGGGCGGCGGGGATCATCGTCGTCTACCTGATGATCGTGCAGCGCGGCTTCAAGACGGCGATCACCGCCCGCGACTCGTTCTCCAAGCTGCTGGCGGTCGGGCTGACCGCGGTGCTCGCGCTGCAGGTCTTCGTCATCGTCGGCGGCGTCACGAAGGTCATCCCGCTCACGGGCGTGACCCTGCCCTTCGTGTCCTACGGCGGCTCGAGCATCGTCGCGAACTTCATCCTGCTCGCGCTGATCCTGCTCGTGTCCGACAAGGCGAGGGAGCCGGCGTGAACGCTCCGATCACCCGCCTGTTCGTGCTGGTCATCGTCCTCTTCGCGGTGCTCGTCGGCGCCACCGCGTGGTGGTCGGTGTTCTCCAAGGACGACTTGGAGGCCAACGCGTTCAACCGCCGCGAGGCCCTCCAGCAGCAGCGCATCCGCCGCGGCGTCATCCGCGCCGCCGACGGGACGGTCCTGGCGCGCAGCGAGGAGCGCACCGACAAGACCTTCACCCGCCGCTACCCCACCCAGGGGCTCTTCGCCCACGCGCTGGGCTACTCGTTCGCGCGCATCGGCCAGGCGGGCCTCGAGCTGTCGCGCAACGACGAGCTGACCGGCAAGAAGCAGGAGCTCACCTCGGTCTTCGACGAGCTGCGCGGTCGCCAGCAGGAGGGCCACGACGTGATCACGACGCTCGACCCGGCGGCCCAGCGCATCGCCCTCGACGGGCTCGCGGGGCGCAAGGGCTCGGTGGTGGCCATCGAGCCCTCGACCGGAGCGGTCCGGGTCATGGCGTCCAACCCAGGCTTCGACCCGGCCGCGCTGCGGTCGGTGAAGACCTTCGAAGCGCTCAACAAGGACACGAGCTCGCCGCTGTTCAACCGCGCCACGCAGGCCGGCTACGCACCGGGGTCGACGATGAAGGTCGTGACCGCGACGGCGGCGATCGACTCCGGCCGCTACACGCCGCAGTCGACCGTCGACGGGCGCAACGGCAAGCCGGTCTCCGGGGTGCCGCTGAACAACTTCGGCAAGGCCAGCTTTGGGTCGATCGACCTCACGACGGCGCTGACGAAGTCGGTCAACACCGTCTGGGCCGAGGTGGCCGAGACGCTCGGCAAGGCCACGATGGAGCGCTACATGAGGCGCTTCGGCTTCTTCAAGGCGCCCCCGATCGATCTGCCCGACTTCCAGCTGCGGGCCAGCGGTGTCTACCGCGGGAGCCCGCCGCGGCAGGTGAGCCCCACGTCGGACACGGTCGACATCGGCCGCGTGGGGATCGGGCAGGAGAAGCTCAACGTCACGCCGCTGCAGATGGCGATGGTCGCCTCGGCGGTCGCCAACGACGGCCGCTTGATGAAGCCACACATCATGGCTCGGGCGGTCGACCGCGACGGGCGCACCACCGAGAAGATCTCCCCCGAGGAGCAGGGGCAGGTGATGAAGCCGGACAGCGCGCGCCAGGTCGGCGAGATGATGACCAAGGTCGTCGCCGAGGGGTCGGGCACCGCGGCGGCGCTGAAGGGGATCGACGTGGCAGGGAAGACGGGCACCGCCGAGAAGAACATCGAGCAGCGCCTCAACCAGCCGTGGTTCATCGCCTTCGCCCCCACCCGTGACGCCAAGGTCGCCATCGCCGTGACGATCGAGTCCTCGATCGGCGGGACCGGCGGCGAGGTCGCCGCGCCGATCGCCAAGCGTGTGCTGGAGAGCCTGCTCAAGTGATGGCCGACCGCATCGAGGCCGGCACGATCGTCGACGGCCGCTACCGGGTCACCCACCGGATCGGCTCCGGGGGCATGGCCGACGTCTACTGCGCGGAGGATCTGCAGCTCGGGCGCACCGTCGCGCTGAAGATCCTGTACGGACGCTTTGCCGAGGACGACGAGTTCGTCGAGCGCTTCCGCCGCGAAGCCTCCAGTGCCGCGGGGCTGCAGCACCAGCACGTCGTGTCGGTCTACGACCGCGGTGAGTACGACGGGACGTACTACATCGCGATGGAGTTCCTGCCGGGCCGTTCGCTCAAGCAGATCGTCATCGACGAGGCGCCGCTGAACCCGGACCGGGCGATCGACCTGACGACGCAGATCCTCGCCGCCGCGCGCTTCGCCCACAAGCGCGGGATCATCCACCGCGACCTCAAGCCCCACAACGTGATCGTCGACGGCGAGGGGCGCGTCAAGGTCACCGACTTCGGCATCGCGCGAGCGGGTGCGTCGGACATGACGCAGACCGGCTCGATCATGGGGACGGCGCAGTATCTCTCGCCGGAGCAGGCCCAGGGTCACGCCGTGTCGCAGACCTCCGACCTCTACTCGGTCGGGATCATCCTGTGGGAGCTGCTGACCGGGCGGGTCCCCTTCGAGGGCGACACGGCGGTGACGATCGCGCTCAAGCAGGTCAGCGAGTCGCCGGTCGCGCCGTCGGTCTACAACGGCGCCGTCAACGGGGCGCTTGACGCCGTGGTGCTGCGCGCGCTGGCCAAGGATCCCGCCGACCGCTTCGCCGACGCTGAGGAGTTCGCGGCCGCGCTCGAGGACGCACGGGCGGGCCACGGCGCCGTGGGCGCCGGGCTCACCGCGACCGTACCCGCCGCGGTGGCCATGACCGAGGCCACCGCGCTGGCGACCGTCCCACCCCCCGTGGCCGCTGCCCCCCTCCTCGTCCCCGGCGAGGATCCGCTGCTGGTGGCCCACGAGCCACTGCCGCCCCCGCCGGAGGATCCGCGGCGCTGGTGGATACCGGTCCTGGTCGGCCTGCTGGTCACCGGGCTGATCATCGGTGGCCTGCTGCTGTTCGGCGGCGCGAAGAAGGTGACGGTGCCCGGCGTCGTCGGCGCCGATCAGCCCGAGGCCCAGCAGGCGCTGCGGCGCAAGGGGTTCTCCACCGACGCGACGCGAAAGACGTCCGACAAGCCGCGCGGGCAGGTCATCGGGCAGGACCCGGCGCGCGGCGTCAAGGCAAAGGAGGGGTCGACGGTCAGCCTCGTGGTCTCCGACGGGCCGGCGCAGGTGTCGATCCCGGCCGTCAACGGCGAGGGCCGGCGGGCGGCACGGCGGGCGCTGACGGCGCTGGGCCTGAAGGTCAGCGAACGCGAGCAGCCCAGCGACGAGGTCGGCCAGAACCGTGTCATCGAGACGGTGCCCGGCAACGGGGAGCGGGTGGACACGGGGACGACCGTCCTGCTGCGCGTCTCCTCGGGGGCGCAGATGACGGGCGTGCCCAGCGTCGTCGGCAAGAACGTGGACGACGCGACGGCGAAGCTGGAGGACGCGGGCTTCGTGGTGGCCACGAAGGAGCAGGTCTCCGCGGACGGCGAGCCCGGCACCGTCCTGGCCCAGAGCCCGGGGGCGGGGGGCTCGGTCGCGCGCGGCGTTCGGGTCACGCTGACGGTAGCCAAGGCGGCCGAGCAGGTCACGGTTCCCGACGTCCTCGGCGAGACCGTGCAGGACGCGACGCAGTCGCTCTCGGGCCGCGGGTTCGAGGTGACCACCCGCGAGCGCAAGGTCGATTCGCAGGAGGGCGACGGGGTCGTGCTCGCCCAGTCGCCGTCGTCGGGCACGAAGGCCAAGAAGGGCGCGCAGGTGACGATCACCGTCGGAACGTTCGACGGCTCCTCCGTGAACCCCGATCCCGGCTCCGACCCCGGCACCGCGACGACGCCGGACACCGGTGGCGCGCGGCCCGGGACGTCCACCACGCCGTGAGGGTCGCCGTGCTGGCCGGCGGGCGGTCGGGCGAGCACGAGGTCTCGCTCGGGTCCGCGGCGGCGGTCCGCGAAGGCCTGGGGGCGGGGGGCCACGAGGTGCTGCCGGTCCTGCTCGCGCGCGACGGGTCGTGGTCCTGCGAGGGGGACGAGGTGGTGCTGCGCCCGGGTCAGGGGCTGCTCGGCGCCGACGTCGTCTTCCCGGTGCTCCACGGGCCCTTCGGCGAGGACGGAACGGTCCAGGGGCTGCTCGAGCTGCTCGACGTGCCCTACGTCGGCTCGGGGGTCATGGCCTCCGCGGTCTGCCTCGACAAGCTGGTCCTCAAGGACCTGATGGGGGCCCACGGCGTGCCGCAGGTGGCCTACGCGGCGGCGGCTCGGCAGGACGCGCCCGCCTGGACCCACGGGTTCCCCTGCTGGGTCAAGCCATCGCGGATGGGCTCGTCGGTCGGGATCTCGCGCGTCGACGAACCCGCTGCCCTCCCGGGAGCGGTGGCGGCGGCGCGGGCGATCGACCCGCGGGTGATCGTCGAGGCCCACTGCGGTGGCGTCGAGGTCGAGGTCGCGGTGCTGGGCGACCGGGTCTCCGAGCCCGGCGAGATCACCATCACCGCCGACTGGTACGACTTCGAGGCGAAGTACACGCCGGGGGCGATGGAGCTGGTGGTGCCCGCCCGGATCTCGTCGCGAGCGCGGGAGGAGGTGCAGGCGCTGGCCCTGCGCGTGTTCGCCCTGGCCGACTGCGCGGGCCTGGCCCGCGTCGACGTCTTCGTCGAGGGTGACACCGTCCTGCTCAACGAGATCAACACGATGCCCGGCTTCACCGCGACCAGCGTCTACCCGAAGCTGTGGGAGGCCTCCGGGGTGAGCTTCGCCGAGCTGGTCGAGCGGCTCTGCGTGCTCGCTACCTGAACAGCGCGATCTCCGAGATCTCCAGCGACGTCTTGCCCGGAGGGAGCTTGGTGAACCACAGCAGGTAGTAGCGGTAGCGGTTGCCGGCGGGGTCGAGCTGGACGCGCTCCGTGGCGCCGGCGTCGATCGCGAACCCGAGCTTCACCCAGCCGGCCGCCGGCAGCGTGGCGGGCGGGCCGGGCCCGTTCTTGGCGGCGTAGACCTCTGCGGTCCAGCCGGGCGTCGGCGAGCGGATCTCCATGACCTTCGCGGCCACATCGGGTTTCGCGTCCAGGTAGAAGCCGACGCCCGCCTTCTGGAGGCTCTTGCCCTCGTAGACCTCGGTGCTCCACGTCGAGGAGGCCATACCGTCCAGGACGGCCTTGACCTCGTCGGGATGCTCGGACTTGTTGTCGCCGAGCGGGTCGAAGTCCTTGACGCCGGACTGCTTGAGCGACACGCCGCGCAGATCGGTCCCCGGTGGCGTGGGGATCCGCTGCGTCCCCGTCCCGCGCTGCGTGCGGTCGGCGAGCAGGATCAGCACGACGGCGGCGATCAGAGCCACGCCCGCGACGCCGAACAGCAGCCGCGTGGGGTGCAGAAGCCGGGCGGGCACGCGGCGCTGGGTGCCTGGCGGCAGCGTGCGCAGGACCGCGGTGGCCTCGCCGGTCACGCGCCCGCCCCGGGACGTCTCGATGGCCAGGATCTCCTCGAGGTCGGCGATCAGCGCGCTGTCGTCGTCGGGGCGGCGGTCGAGGTCCTTGTCGGTCATCGCGTCGACCAGTGAGGCGAGCGAGCTCGACACCTCCGGGCGCCGGATCTGCACGTCGGGCAGCTCCTCGCGGACGTGCTTCATTGCGACGGCGACCTGGTTCTCACCGTGGAAGGGGACGTCCCCGGTGAGCATCTCGAAGAGCACGATGCCCAGCGAGTAGACGTCGGACTGGCCGGTGACGGGGTGGCCGAGCGCCTGCTCGGGGGAGACGTAGTCGGTGGTCCCCAGCACGCGGCCGTCGACCGTCAGGCCTTCCTGGTCGAGCGTGCGCGCGATGCCGAAGTCGGTGACCTTGGCGAGCCCCTCCTCGTCGATGAGGACGTTCTGGGGCTTGACGTCGCGGTGGACGATCCCGCGCTCGTGGGCCGCGGCCAGCGCGCGGGCGATCTCGATCGCGTAGGCGACCGCCTCGGCGATCTCCAGGCGCCCGAAGCGCCGGATGCGTTCCTTGAGCGTCTCGCCCTCGACGAACTCGAAGACGATGTAGGGGGTGTTCTCGTCCTCCCCCGCGTCGATGACGCCGACGATGTTGGCGTGGTTGAGCTGGGCGACAGCGCGGGCCTCGCGGCGGAAGCGCTCGAGCTGGTCGGAGTCCGAGGCGATCTCGCGGTGCATGAGCTTGATCGCGACGTGGCGCTCGAGCACCGTGTCGAAGGCGCGGAAGACCGTCGACATGCCGCCCGTGCCGACCTGGGCGTCGAGGCGGTAGCGGCCCGACAGCAGGGTGCCGACGGGTGCGCTCACGGGTCTAGGCTCTGGCGATCGGGGAGTTTCATGTCACGTACTTCACGGACCCGTTCTGCCCGTGGTCGTGGGCGGCTGAACCGGGGCTTGCGCGCCTGAGGGTGGAGTTCGGCGACCAAGCCCGGATCACCTACGTGATGGGCGGCCTCGCCCGCGAGTTCTCCGAGCCCGTCGAGGCCCTGCGCGCCGTGCTGGACGCCGCGGCCCACAGCGGGATGCCGGTGGACCCGCGGGTGTGGCTCGACGGCCCGCCGACGAGCTCCTACCCCGCCTGCCAGGCGGTGAAGGCGGCCGCCGAGCAGCGCCTCGACGGGCCCTACCTGCGCGTCCTGCGTGAGGGGATCATGTGCGAGCGCCGCACGATGGACACCGCCGACGCCCTGATCGAGGCGGCGCGCGGAGTTGTCGGGTTGGACGTCGCCCGCTTCGCTTCGGCCCTGCGCTCCAGCGCGACCGCCGAGGCCTTCGGGGCCGACGTGGAGCGGGCGCGAGCGGCGTGCCCCGAGCAGGGGCGCACCGGGCGGGTGGGCTTCCCCTCGTTCGAGCTGCGCGGCAACGATGGCGTGGTCCACGCCGTCCCCAACCCCGGCGACCCCGCGAGGCTTCGCGCCGCGGCGCTGGCGGCCGGCGGGGTGCCCGGCCCGCCGCCCACGGTGCCAGAGCTGCTCGCGCCCGGCGGGCGCTTCGCCGCCCCAGAGGTCGCCGCCGCGTGCGACCTCCCCGGCCCGCTCGCGCAGGTCCAGCTGTGGCAGGAGGCCGCGGGGTGGCGGGCCCGCCCGCAACGCATCCTGAGTGGCGAGCTGTGGTCCGCGGCTTTGTAAGCGGCACCGGGCTTCGGTTGTGCGGCAGCCGCGCAGAGCCAGTGCGACGCCACTCTCATCCTGAGGCAGAAGCAGCGCCCGTCAACCGGTGGCCGAACCGCCCAGACCCGGCGCTACGCCGCGCTGGCGAACAGCTCTTCGTCGGCGCTGAGCGCCTCGCGCAGCGTCTTCTTCAGCGCGCCGTGGATCTGGCAGATGCGGCTTTCGGAGACGCCGAGGATCTCGCCGATCTCCGCCAGGGTCAGGTGCTTGACGTAGAGCAGCACGGCGACCTCGCGCTCGCGCTTGGGTAGCCGGGCGAAGGCGGCGCGGAACTTGTCCTTGCCCTCCTCGGCGGCGCTGGCGTGCAGTGGGTCGAGGCGCTCGTCGTCGGAGGCGATCGCGTCGATGCGCTCCACCGTCGAGGACTCGTCGGAGAGGATCAGCGTGTTGAGCGACGTGACGTCGGATTGGGAGACCTCGTCGCGGCGGCGGCGCAGCTCGTCGACGCCGATGTTCAGCGCGGCGGCCAGCTCGTGGTGGTCGGGGCGGCGGCCGTGCAGGGTGCAGAAGTGCTCGGCGGCGCGCTCGATGTCGCGCTCCCAGCGGCGCACGGAGCGGGGGGCCCAGTCCTGGCGGCGCAGCTCGTCCAGGACGGCGCCGTGGATGCGCGTCCACGCGTACTGCTCGAGGGTCGCGCCCTTGGACGGGTCGAAACGCTCGATCGAGGCGATCAGCGCCTCGAGGCCGCAGGAGATGAAGTCGTCGACCTCGCAGCGGGCGGGAACGTCGCGGATCTTCTTGTAGACGATGTACTTCACCAGCGGCGCGAACGTCAGCACCAGGCGGTCGCGCAGGGCGCGGTCGTTGGTGCGGCGGTACTCGTGCCAGAGGGCGAGGGCGTCCTCCGAGGACAGCCTGCGCGTGCTGGTGGGGGTGGCGAGCGGCATCCGTGATAGCTCCTAGACAGGGGGTTCGGCGTGGGGTCGCGCCGTGTATCGACCACCATGAACGCGTCCGATAGACCCGGGTTGGAGTTTTCCTCCTGGACATTCGCCGAAGCTGGGCATCCCCAGAAGTGGGGAGGGCGGTCAAGAGGGCCCCGTGGGGACCGAAGACGCAACCAGACATGGACGACGATCAGCAGATCCCCGAGATGGTGTGGGACGACATGGCCAGGGCAGCGGATCTGGCCGACGACCTGGCTCGTCAGGGGCGCGCCGTGCGCTTCGGCCGCGGCGCCCGTTCCTACGGCGTCGACGTCGAGTTGGTGGCCGGTGACGGCGCCTCCGTGCTGGCGCTGCGCGCCGGTGACATCGCCGACGTCAAGACGTTCGCGGCGCTCGTCAGCCTAGGTTGACGCCGAGCGACGGGACGGTCACCCGGCCGGCGTCGCCGGTCACGGTCCCGACCCGCGCGGCGCCCGGATGGCGCGCGCGCAGGAGCGCGGCCGCCTCGTCGGCGAACGCGTCGGGCACGACGCAGACGAAGCCGCAGCCCATGTTGAAGACCTCCCACATCTCGGCGTCGCCCACGCCTCCGAGACGGGCGACGAGGCCGAAGACCGGCGGGACGGGCAGCGGCTGCTCGATCGCGAAGCCGATGCGGTCACCGTCCAGGCGCAGGAGGTTGAGCAGCCCGCCGCCGGTGATGTGGGCCAGGCCGTGCACGGGCAAGCCCGAGCCCAGCAGCTCCACGATCGCGCGCACGTAGATCGTCGTGGGTTCGATGAGCGCGTCGGCGACGCTCGCGCCGCCGAGCTCGTCCGGCCGGTCGTCGAGGGCCAGGCCGCCGTCGGCCAGCAGCGCGCGCCGGGCCAGCGTGTAGCCGTTGGAGTGCGGGCCCGAGGACGGCAGTCCGATCAGCGCGTGGCCGGGCGCGATGTCCTGACCGGTGATGATCGCGTCCAGTGCCACGGTGCCGATCGCCGTGCCGCAGAGGTCGAAGCCGTGAGGGGACGGGTGGCCGCGGATCAGCTCGGGCAGCACCGCGAGCTCCCCACCGGGGATCTCGATGCCCGCCAGCTCCGCCCCGGCCTTCAGCCCCTGGGCGATGCGCCGCAGGGCGTCCGGCTCGACCTGCTCGACCGCGAGGTAGTCGAGCATCGCGATTGGTTCAGCGCCGACGCACACGACGTCGTTGACGTTCATGGCGATGCAGTCGATCCCGACCGTTTCGAGGCGGTCGGCCTGCTCGGCGAGCACGAGCTTGGAGCCGACGCCGTCGGTGGACATCGCTATCCCGAGGTTCGGGGCGACCTTCAGCACGCTGGCGTAGTGGCCCGAGGCAACGACCGACCGCGACGGGCGACCGCTGTCGATCGTGCGCAGAACGCAGACCAGGGCGTCGACCCCGGCGTCCGCCTGCCCGGTGTCGACGCCGGCGGCGGCGTAGGCGTCGCTCATGCCGCGCAGTCTCCCGCAGCGGTCGGTCGGCGCGCCAGCACGACGGCGGCCAGCGCCAGGCGGTACGCGGCGTACGGCGCCAGCGAGCGGTTGCGTTCCACCTGACGGATGAGCCAGGTGGAAGCGAGCGTCGAGGCGAAGGCGGCGCCGGCCCCCGCGCCGAAGCGCACCCCCAGCCCGGCGGGGAGGCCCCGCCGGCCCAGCCGCCGGCCCTTGAGCACCGTCGCTCCGACGATGACGGGCAGGGCGACGTGCCGCGACAGCGCGTTGGCGTCGGTCCGGTGGAAGCCGCGGGCGCGGGCGGCGGCGAGCGTCATGCCGTTGCGCGACGTCCCCGGGATGAGCGCGCTGGCCTGGGCCAGGCCCAGCAGCAGCCCGTCCAGCGCGCCGGCCTGCGCGCGGCGGCGGCGCATCGGGCCGAGGCGGTCGGCGGCGAGCATCACCAGCGAGCCGAGCACGAGTCCGCCGGCGATCGACCGAGGCGTGCCAAAGCGCTGCTCGATCGCGCGCTCGAACGTCAGGCCCGTGATCGCCGGCGGCGCGAAGGACAGCGCCACCAACAGCGCCCGGCGACGGTCGAAGCCGCGGGCGGCGTCGCCCACCTCGTCGCGCAGCGCGATCAGCAGCGCCGCGGCGGTCCCGGCGTGCAACGCGATCTCGAAGGCCTTGCGCAGCTCCGCGTCGAGGTCGGTGTACGGCCAGCCGGCCAGCCAGGGGATCAGCGTCACGTGCCCGGAGGAGGACACGGGCAGCAGCTCGGCCGGGCCGTGCAACAGGCCGAGCAGGACGGCGTGGCGGAGCGGGAGGCTGGTGGCCGCTGCGTCAGGCGCCGGCATCGGCAGCCAGCGTGGCGCCGCCGCTGCCGCCGCCGCGGTTGCGCCGGTAGCGCACCAGCAGGTACGCCGCGGCGCCGATGATCAGCGCGACGACGAGGTAGTCGACGTAGTGCAGCGAGTCCTTCCAGTCGACCCAGTTCGCGCCGACCTGCTTGCCGATGAACACCAGCATGAAGTTCCACGGCAGGCAGCCGACGAAGGTCAGGACCGAGAACTTCACGAAGTTCATGCGTGCGGCGCCCGCAGGGAAGGAGATGAACGTCCGCACGACGGGGAGCATCCGGCTGAAGAAGACGGCCGGCGCCCCGTACTTCTCGAACCAGCGATCGGCCCAGCGCAGGCTGGCCGGCGTGATGTGGAGCTTCCTGCCGTGCTTCTCGAGCAGCTCGACACGCCCGAAGTAGCCCACGGCGTAGGCGATCCACGACCCCACGAGGTTTGCGACCGTGCCCACGAGGACCGCGGCGATGAGCGGGTACTCGCCCTTGTCGACGTTGAAGCCCGCGAAGAGCATCGTGGCCTCCGACGGGATCGGGATGCCTGCCGACTCCGGCGTCATCAGTGCGAAGATGCCGAACAGGCCAAGATCGCCGACGACCCGGACCGCGAAGTCCACGAGCTTGTCGGTGACCGCGCCGAGGACGAGGGTGAGGGCGACCAGCACGGGCCCGAGGGTAGCGTTGGGCCTGCCCGATGCCCGTCGCCCTCTTCGATCCGCAGACGCCGCTGAAGCCGCTGCGCGCGCGCCTGCTGGCGGCGATCGAGGAGGTCGTCGACGGCGGGGCGTTCATCCTCGGGCCGAACGTCGAGGCGTTCGAGACGGAGTTCGCGCAGTACCTGGGCACCTCGCACGCCGTCGGCGTGGCCAACGGCACGGAGGCGCTCACCATCGCCCTGCGGGCGCTGGGCGTCGGCCCGGGCGACGAGGTGGTCGTGCCGTCCTTCTCCTTCTACGCGAGTGCGGAGGCGATCCCGCCGACCGGCGCCACACCGGTCTTCTGCGACGTGGACCCCGCGACCTACTGCGTGACGGTCGACAGCGTCCGCGCCGCGGTCACCCCGCGCACGAAGGCGATCGTCGCGGTGCACCTGTTCGGCAACGTCGCGCCCGTGCGCGAGCTCGAGGCCGCGCTGGGGATCGCAGTGATCGAGGACGCGGCGCAGGCGGCCGGCTCGCGGGCCGGCGACGGCGCGCGCCCCGGTGCGCTCGGCACGATGGCGACGTTCAGCTTCTACCCGTCGAAGAACCTCGGGGCCTTCGGTGACGGCGGGGCGATCACGACCGGGGACGACGCGCTGGCCGACGCCGCGCGCACGCTGCGCTTCCACGGCTCGCCCGACCGGGTGACCTACACGGAGGTGGGCTACAACTCTCGCCTGGACGAGCTGCAGGCCGCGGTGCTGCGCGTGCTGCTGCCCGAGCTCGACGGATGGGCCGACGCGCGCCGCGCCGCCGGTGAGGCGTACGCCGCCGCCGGCCTCGGCGACCTCGTGACGCTGCCCCAGCCGACCCCGCGAGCCCGGCCGGCGTGGCACCTCTACGTCGTGGCCAGCGACCGCGCCGACGCGCTGGCCGCAGGGCTGACCGAGAAGGGCGTCGGCGCCCGGTCGTACTACCGCGCGCCGATCCACCGCCAGCCGGCGATGGCGTCCTACCCGCCGCGCGTGCCCCTGCCCGGCACGCAGGAGGCGGCGCGCACGCACCTGGCCCTCCCGATGGGCGCGGCGCTGAGCGAGCAGGACACGGCAGAGGTCGTCGCCGCGGTGCGCGCGGTCCTCGGCTGACCCAGGGTCGCCGCCGGCTCAGCGCAGGATGCCCGTGTGCCCGACGGAGTAGCGTCCCGGCTGCGGCCAGACGGACGCGCCGTGCGGGCCTTGACCCACGCGGATCCGGTGCAGGAGCCGGCCGGTGCGGGTGCTGATCGCATAGAGCACGCCGTCGTAGCGGCCGGTGAGCCAGAGCACGCGCCCGCTGGCCGAGAGGCCGCCCATGTCGGGACTTCCCCCTCCCGGGATGCGCCACTTCGCGATCGGGCGACCGGTGGCGAAGGAGAGCACCGAGATCGATCCCTCGCCGCGGTTGGAGACGAAGAGCCGGCGCGAGTCACGGCTCGGGTAGAGGCCGTGCGCGCCGGCGCCCGTGCGTTGCAGGCGCCGCTTGCGCAGCGTGCGCGCGTCGATCAACCACACGCCCCCCGAGGCCATGTCGGCGACGTAGAACGTCCTCCCGTCGGGCGAGAGTTTGACGTCCTGGGGCATCGCGCCGGCGGCGAGGCCGATGGTCTTCACCACCCGCTCGCGGCGCAGGTCCACGACGATCATGCTGCCGCCGAACTCGCAGGAGACCAGGGCGAGGCGCCCGTCGGCGGTGGGGTCCATGTGGTCCACGCCGGGGCACTGCGGCACCGACAGCCGATGTTTGAGCGCCAGCGTGTGCGGCGAGCGGAAGTCGAGCGCCTTCTGCGCCTCGGCGACGACGATCGCGCGACGCCCGTCCGGGGTGAAGTAGAGGTTGTACGGATCGGTGACGGGCACGCGCCGCCCCGGCTTCCCGGTGCGCGGATCGATCGGCGTGAGGCTGTTGCCGGTGTCGTTGGTCACCCACAGGGTGCGCAGGTCCCACGACGGGGTGACGTGCTGGGGCAGGCCGCCCGTCCTGAAGTGCCCGATGATCTTCGCCGTGCGCTGGGAGACCACGTCGACGGTGTCGTCCTTGGAGTTGGGGACGTACACCCGCGCCGGGTCGCGTGCGACGACGGGGCTCAGGCGGCCGGGACGCCCCGCCGCGTAGACGTCGCGACGTTCCAACAGCGGGGGAACGCGGCCGGCGTGCGGCACGATGACCCGGGCGCTGGCGGCGCGCTGGCGGCGCGGCGGCGCACCCTGGGCGCCGGACGCGGTGGTGGTCCTGGTCGCGGTGGGGCCGGCAGGTGCGGGCGTGCCCCCGCACCCGGCGGCGACCGCCGCGATCGCGAGCGCGCAGAGCGCCGCCGCCCAGCTCCTCACGGGCGTGCCGTCAGGGTCAGGATCTCGTCGTGCACCCGGCCGCGCGGGTCTCTGCCCCCGACCACCGTGACGTGATCGGCGAAGGACGCCGCGCTGAGATCTGAGAGGGGCTCGGGGAGGCGTCCGGCCGGGCGCACCCGCCCCGACCCGGGGTCGATGGCCAGCACCGCGGCGCGCTGGCCCGTGAGCGTTTCCCCCCGGCCGCCCACGACGTAGAAGCGCCCGTCCAGCGTGGCGCCCGCGGCGTGCGTCGTGGGGGACGGGAGCCGCCCCACGGTCTGGACCCGGCCGGTCGTGGGGTCGAAGGCGAGGATCTCCCGGCGCGCGGTGACGCCGGAGGTCCCGCCCGCGATCAGGATGCGCCCGCCCACGGCGGCGACCGCCGCGTAGCGCAGCGCGCGTGGCATCTCGGCGACGACCCGGACGCGGCCCCTCGGACCCAGCGCGATGATCGAGCGCAGGGGGACCGTGCCCGTGTAACCGCCGACGACGTAGATCGTCGCGCCGATCGCCGCTGCCTCCACATCGGAGGCCCCGGTCGGCAGGCGCGCGTAGCGGGTGGCGGCGCGGCCCGGCGTCACCCGCAGGACCTCAGCACTGCCGACTCCGGCGTTGCCGCCGCCGATGAACAGCGTCCGGCCACCGGCCGTCGCCGCCCCGGCGTCGTGCAGCGCGACCGGCAGGCGCCCGACCACCCGGGCGGCGTGCGTGTCGACCCGGACGATGTCGGCCACCGATGCGTCCGCCGCGTCCAGGCCCCCCATCATCAGCAGCCCGCGGCCCCGCACGGCGACGGCGGGCAGCTGCACCGGAGCGGGCAGGCGGCCTGTCACCCGCGCCCGAAGGGCGACGCTGGGCGGGCGAGCCGTCCCGGTCCGGGCGGGAGGCGACCTGGTCTGCGTCGCCGCCGGCAGGGGTGCGCTCGACGTCCGCGGCGAGGACGCACAGCCCGTGAGGGGCAACGACACCGCGACGAGGGCGGTCGCCAGCGTACGCCCGAACGGCACCTCGGGCGCCGTTCGGCGGGCTGGCGGGAGCGGCATCCAGACGACGATGACAGGGCTTGATGAGAAGGGCCCGACCGGTCGCCGCGGGCGGTTCTCATCCGTGGCTCATGCCGAGCGGTCATAGTCAGTCCATGGCCGGTGACCTGCGACGCCGCCCGTGAGCCGCGTCGGGCGCGGTCCGCGCGGCCGGCGGCTGCGGCGCACGTGGCCCTCGCTGCGACCGGCTCGCCGGGCCGACTGGCTGCCCGCGCTGACGGCCTGGCTCACGGCGCTGGCCGGTGTGGTCAACGTCGCCTCGGCGCTGCTGCCCACTCTGCCCGCGCGCCTGCGCCTGTTGGCGACGGCGGCCCCGCCGGAGCTGGTCGTCGGTGCCCACGCGTTGGCGCTCCCGGCGGGCCTGGCGCTGCTGGGGGCGGCCGGGTTCCTCGGGGCCCGCCGCGAGCGGGCTCAGCGGGTCGCCGTGGCCCTGCTGCTGGCGCTCGGGGTGCTGAACCTGCTCAAGGGCCTGGACGTCGAGGAGGCGCTCATCAGCTGGTTCCTCGCCGGGCTGCTGGTCTGGGGGCGGGGCGCCTTCCGCGTCCGCCACGACGTGGCCGGGCTGCCGCGCGAGCTGCGCCGCTGCGCCGCGCTGCTCGCCCTCGCCGCGGTCGCCGCGGTCGCCGTGGTGGCCGCAGCCACCCACGGGATGACGCCGGAGCCGACGGCCGCCTCCACGTTGCGCGAAGCGCTCGGCCTGGTGACGCTGACCGGGGGGACGCTGCAGCACGGCGCCGGGTGGCTGCCCCCGGCCCTGGGCGCGCTGGGCCTCGTGGCCGGGGCGACCTGCGCGCGGTTGCTCCTGCGCCCGCTGGCCGTGGTGGCCGCCCCCTGCGTGCGCAACCGGGCGGCCGCCGCCATCGTCCGCGCCCACGGGACGGACACGCTGAGCTACTTCAAGCTGCGCGAGGACCTGCCGCGGCGCTTCTCGCCCGACGGACGGGCGTTCGTCGCGTTCCGGATCCAGGGCGGCGTCATGCTGCTGTCCGGTGACCCGGTGGGCCCGGACGACGCCCTGCCCGCCCTGCTGGGCGACGTCTGCGCGTTCGCCGACGACCACGGGCTGAAGGTCGGGGTGCTCGGGGCGAGCGAGGCCTTTGCGGACCTCGGTCGACGAGCCGGCCTGAGGCGCTTCTACATCGGCGACGAGGCGATCGTCGACACCGCCGCGTTCACCCTCGAGGGCAAGGCGATCAAGAAGGTCCGCCAGGCCACCCATCGGCTGCGCAAGGCCGGGTACACCGTCTCGCTCAGCCGGGTCGCAGACCTTCAGCGCGACGAGCTCGCCGCGCTTGACGCGATCTCGGCGCGGTGGCGCGACGGCGCCCCCGAGCGCGGGTTCTCGATGGCGATGGACAGCCTGGCCAACCCCGCGCTCGCTGACACCTCGGTGCTGGTCGGACACGACGGGACCGGGACGGCGCGGGGGTTCCTGCACTTCGTGCCGTCGGCCGGCCGCCCGGCGCTGTCGCTGAGCCTCATGCGCCGTGACCGCGACACGCCGAACGGGCTCATCGACTTCCTCGTGGTAGAGGCGATCCAATCCGCGCGCGAACGGGGGATCGAGGAGCTCTCGCTGAACTTCTCCGCGTTCGGCCGCTATCTGCGAGAGCCGTCTGGGCCGGTCGAGCGGGGGCTCGGTGTCCTGGCCCGATGGTTCAACCCCTTCTTCCAGATCGAGAGCCTGTACCGCTTCAACGCGAAGTTCTTCCCGCGCTGGCAGCCGCGATACCTGCTGCACCAGGGGGTAGGCAGCCTGCCGCGGACGGCGCTGGTCGCCATGGGCGCGGAGGGCCAGCTGCCGCAGCCGGCGCTTCCCGCCGTCCACGACCGCAAGGCGCGGCGGGTCACCGTTGCGGCCCCCTGAAGCCTCACGTCCGCGCTGGTGGCGCCCCGCGCTGATCGGGGTCGCGGTGGTTGCGGTCGCCTGCGCGGTGGCGTGGTACCGGCGGCCGGCTCCTGCGCCCGTGGTTGTGCCCAACCACGCCTTCGGGTCCTCGTCGGCGGGTCCGGCGACGGTCTGGGCCGTGGGGGACGGGGCCGACGGCGGGCAGCGCGCCAAGCGGCTGGTCGGGCGCATCGCCGGCGACCGCCCGGACCGGCTGCTCTACCTGGGGGACGTCTATGAGCGCGGGTCGGCCGGCGACTTCGCCGGAAACTACGCCAGCACGTACGGTGCGCTTGCCCGGATCACCGCACCCACGCCCGGCAACCACGACTGGCCCGCGCATCTGGAGGGCTACGACCCGTACTGGCGCCGGGTCACGGGCGCCGCGACGCCGCCGTGGTACGCGTTCTCCGTCGCCGGCTGGGACGTGCTCAGCCTGAACTCCGAAGCCCCTCACGACGTCGGCTCGCAGCAGGTGGCCTGGCTTCGGCGACAGGCGAAGGGAGCCGGGACGTGCCGCTTGGCCTTCTGGCACCGCCCGTACCTGAGCGACGGCCGACACGGCGATCAGGCCGACGTCGCCCCGTTCTGGCGGGCGCTGCGGGGCAGGGCGGCGCTCGTCCTCAACGGTCACGACCACGACACGCAGCGCTTCAAGGCGGCCGACGGCATCACCGAGGTCGTCGCGGGTGCGGGGGGCAAGTCGTTCTACGGCGTCGACAAGGGGGACCGGCGCCTCGCGTTCGCCGACGACAGCTCCGACGCGGCGCTGCGGCTGACCCTGCGACCCGGGCGCGCGGACCTCGCCGTGATCGCCGGCGACGGCCGCGTGCTGGACCGCTCGACGGTGCCCTGCCGGCCCCGCTGAGGGCCTGCCAGGCAGCAACCCCCGCCGCCCGCCCGTCAGAGCGGCGGCAGGGACACGCCGGGCGCCGCCGAAGCAACACGCACGCGCGATCGGAGCGCGCTCAGCTGTGGCCCGCGCCAATTACACTGCGCCGATGCGCCGACGCCTTCGCTCGGCGGCCTTTCCCCTGCATCGCCACTCCGTACCGCAGCTGGTGATCGACGGGATGCTGGTCGCGCTCGCGTACTTCCTGGCGTTCCGGCTGCGCTTCGACACCGGCGGCATTCCCCCCCGCTACGAGGAGCTCTTCGGCGACACGATCCTGTGGACCGTCGCCTCGAGCCTGGTCATCTTCACGCTGTTCCGGATGGAGCAGAAGTGGTGGCGCTACGTCGGTCAGCGCGACTACGCGTCGATCGCCCAGGCCGTCGCCGTGACCACGGTCGCGCTGGCGGCGTTCGTGGCCATCGCGCATCCCGTCACCCGCCCGCCCGCGTCGATCTCGGTCCCCACCGGCGTGCTGGCCCTCTTCTTCCTGCTCACGTTGCTGTTCGTCGGCGGTGCGCGATTCGTCGCGCGGACGGTCTACGAGCGCCCGCTGCGGGGCTTTCGCGCGCGCGCCGATGCGCGCCGTGCGCTGATCGTCGGTGCCGGCGACGGCGGGCAACTCGTGCTGCGGGAGATCGTCCGCAACCCCGAGCTGCGCCTGAACCCGGTCGGGTTCGTCGACGACGACCCGACCAAGCAGCGCCTGCGCTTCGACGGCGTGAAGGTGCTGGGCAACACGGGCGACGACCTGCCGCGGGTGCTCGACGAGACCGAGCCCGACGAGGTGATCATCGCGATCCCGTCGGCCTCGGGCGCGCTGCGCGCGCGCATAGTGCGTGCGTGCCGCGAGCGCGGGATCCCGGCCCGGACCATGCCGACGGTCTTCGAGCTGCTGCAGGGCGGGGGCAACTTCGTCCGCCAGGTCCGCGACGTGCAGGTCGAGGACGTCCTCGGTCGCGAGCCGGTGCGGATGGAGCTCGATCGCGTCGGCGCCTACCTGACCGGTGAGGTCGTGCTCATCACCGGTGCGGGCGGGTCGATCGGCTCCGAGCTGTGCCGGCAGATCGCGCGCGTGGCCCCGCGGCGCCTGGTCCTGGTCGACCACGCGGAGGACAACATGTTCGCGATCCAGCGCGAGCTCGAGGACGACCGGCACGTCCACCCGTCGACGCTCACCGCGGTCCTGGCCGACTGCAAGGAGGGCGAGCGGATGCGGGAGGTCTTCGAGGAGCACCGCCCCACGGTCGTCTTCCACGCTGCTGCCTACAAGCACGTGGGGCTCATGGAGGGCAACCCGGTGGAGGCCGTCCGCAACAACGCCCTGGCGACGCGGCTGTTGGCGCGCATCGCGGGCGAGTCGGGGGCCAAGCGCTTCGTCCTGGTCTCCACCGACAAGGCGGTGACGCCGCAGACCGTCATGGGGGCCTCTAAGGCGCTGGCCGAGTTCGCGGTCGAAGCCGCGGCGCAGCACCACCCGGCGACGCAGTACGCCAGCGTGCGCTTCGGCAACGTCCTCGGGTCCTCGGGGTCGGTCGTGCCGATCTTCCGCCGCCAGATCGCCAAGGGCGGCCCGGTCACAGTCACCGACGAGCGCATGACGCGCTACTTCATGACCATCCCCGAGGCCGTGCAGCTCATCATCCGCACGGGGGGAATCGGGGGTGGCGGGCAGGTCTTCGTCCTGGAGATGGGCGAGCCCGTGCGGATCATGCAGCTCGCGCGGGACATGATCGAGCTGTCGGGCCTGGACCCCGATCGCGACATCGCCATCGAGGTCGTGGGCCGTCGGCCGGGGGAGAAGCTGCACGAGGAGCTCTTCAACCCCTTCGAGCGCCCCCAGCCGACGCCGGCGCCGCGTATCCAGCGGGCAGAGCGCGATCCGCTGGATCCCGGGGCGGTCGAGGAGATATTCGACGCGATCGGCCTGCTGGTGCTCGAGGGGGACGCCGCCGGGCTGGCCGCGAAGGTCGCCGAGCTGACCGCGGTGCGCGCGCCCGCCGCCTCTGAAGCGCCGGGCGCGTCGCATAGGATCACCGCGCAATGACGGCCATCCTCATCGCCGCCGGGCTCGACCTGAGCGGCAAGATCGCGAAGTACGGCGCGTATGCGGGCCTGGCCTGCGTGTTGGGTCTGGCGATCCTGTCGTTGCTGTACTTCGCCCAGGCCCGCGAGGTCAAGCGGCTGCGCGAATGGGCGGGCCGTGCGCCCGAGCGCGACGCCGAGCTTCAGGCACGGGTCACCGCCGACGCCTCGCGCCGCGTCGTCGCCCAGCCCGCCGCCCGGCCTGTCGCCGCGGCCCCGGTCTCCGCCGCCGGTCAGGCCGCGCGTCCGGCGGGTGCGGTGGCGATGGGTGGCGCGGCCGCGCCCGCCCGCCCCCCCGTTGGCGCCCCTGGGGCCAATGGAGCGCCCGCCGCGACCCCCGGCGTGCCTGTCGCGCCCGGGGCGCCGGCCGCCGCCCAGGCCGCGGCGGCCGCCGCGGGGGGCGCTGCGGGTGCGGGCGCTGCGGCCACCGGCACCCCGCCGCCCGCGGGCGCGACCCCGGCTCCGCCCCCCGGTGCAGTCGACGCAGGTGGGGTGACGCAGGCCCTCCCGGCGGTCGGCCCTGACGCACCCCCGTCGTCACCGGCGACGCCAGGGGCTGCGACCTCGGCAGGCGTCGCAGTGCCGGCGACCCCGGGGGCTGCGACCTCGGCAGGCGCCGCCGTGCCGGCGGCCCCGGGCGCGCCGCCGCCCGCAGCGCCTGTCACCGCGGCGCCGGGCGCTCAGCCGACGGCGCAGCGTCCCGCGGCCGGTGTGCCCCCAGCCGGTGTCCCCAGACCTCAGCCCGCCGCCGCGCTGCGCGCGACCGGCACGTCCGGGGCGACGCTTCTGCCGCGCACCGCCGCGGGCGCGACGACCGCCCGCCAGCGCGAGGCCTCGGCGGCTCCCGAGGGCCGCCCCCGCCGCTCGGTCCTGCTGCTTGGCGCAGCGGCTCTGGCCGCCGTGGCCGCGCTCGTCCTCCTGGGCAGCCTCCTCTTCGGCGGCGGCGTCAGCCCTGCGCCCGTCAACTCGGTCGCGTCCCCGAACGGCGCCGCGCAGGATCCCTCCGGCACGGCCGGCGGGGGGAGCACGACGGGCTCGGCGAAGCCCGCTGCGGTCGACCGCAGCGCGACGACCGTCTCCGTCCTGAACGGGACGACGGTCTCCGGCCTTGCCCGGGCTGCGCTCAGCAAGCTGCAGAAGGAGGGCTTCAAGGGGGGAACGGTCACCGACGCGGCCGACCAGGCGCGCTCGGCCACGTTCGTGCAGTTCGCCCCCGGCAAGCGCCGCGAAGCAGCGGAGGTGGCGCGGCTGATCAAGGTCGACCCGTCGGAGATCAAGCCCATCGACCCAGGCGCGCGCGCGCTCGCGGGCGAGGAGTCCGCAGTCATCGTCACGGTCGGCGCGGACCAGAACCGCTAGTGGTCTGTCTCGTGACGGGCGGCCGGAAACGGCGCCCGACGTTTCCGGTCGACTGTTATGAGACGGGCCACTACGTGGCGCACCCGCCAACGTTCACCGGGTTGGCACGGCCGCTCGCGACGATCGACGATCCCGCACCCGGCGAACCTCGCCGGGTGCACCACTAGCGGGCCCGAGAGCCCCGCGGTGATCCTGCTCGCCCGTCACGGCCAGACGGCCTACAACGCCGAAGGGCGCTTCCAGGGCCATCTGCCGGTTCCCCTCAACGCGCTCGGCCGCGACCAGGCCGAGACGCTGGCGCAGGGCGCGGCCCCACTCGGCGTCGCCGAGCTGTGGTGCAGCCCCCTGGAGCGCGCGCGTGAGACGGCGGAGGTCGTCGGCGCGCGAATCGGCCTGGACCCCGTGCAGGACGCGCGCTTCGCGGAGACCGACTGCGGCGACTGGACCGACCGCTGGTTCGCCGAGGTCCAGCAGGAGGACCCGGAGCGCTTCGCCCGCTTCGTGGCCGGCGACCCGAGCTTCGCGTTCCCGGGCGGCGAGTCCTTCGCACAGCAGACGCAGCGGGTCGCCGCCGGGTTGGAGGCGCTACGGGCGCGAGAGGCGACGCCCATCCTCGTCGTGTGCCACGGGGTGACGATCCGGCTCGCGCTGGCCCACGCGACAGACGCCGATCCGCGGGAGGTCGCGCCCGTCGGCAACGCGGAGGTCGTCGAGCTCCCGTGACCCGGTTCTCGCGGGTCGCCTTCGGCCTGCTCGTCCTGGCCACCTTCGCGGCGTTCTTCGTGGCGCAGCGGATCAAGCAGTCGCCATCGGTGATCCAGCGGGTGCAGGGCGGCCCGTCGGTCTTCTCGCCCAACGGCGACGGCCGCTACGACCAGCTCGCGTTCTCCTTCCGCCTCAAGGAGGCCGACCGGGTCGACGTGGCGATGGTCTCCTCGGACGGAGACGAGGTCCGCTCGCTGCGGCGGGGCCTGCCCGTCACGGCCTACCTGCAGGTCCCGACCATCCGCTGGGACGGCCGCGACGACGACGGCCGGCGGGTGCCCGACGGGGTCTACCGCCCGCGGATCACGCTGCGCCGCCAGGGCCGCTCGATCGTCGTACCGAAGGCCTTTCGCCTGGACACGCGCGCGCCGCGGCCGCGGGTGGCCTACGTCGGCCCCGACCCGGCCCCGGTGGCCGAGCTGCTGCCGCGGCCGGGCGGCGGCGCGGCGACCATCGGGCTGGCTGACACCGGCCGGCGCACCCGGGTGGTGATCGTGCGCACGGCACCGTTGCCCATGCGCAAGATCGTCGGGCTGCGCGTGCCCGACGGGGTACGCAAGGTCCGCTGGGACGGGCGCGTGCAGGGTCGCCGGGTTGCCTCGGGGACCTTCTTGGCCGTCGCCGAGACACGCGACGCCGCGGGGAACATCGGCACGTCGGTGCCCGTCGATGCCCGTGGCTTCCCCCGCCTGGCGCCTGGGCAGCGGCGCCTGCCCGGCCGCGGCGGGATCAGCGTGCGCTACCTCGCTGTCCAGCCGCCGACCGAGCCCGTTCGCGCCGGGACGCCGGCCGAGTTCTTCGTCGATGCGCGCGGCGCGCACTACCGCTGGAGCCTGCGCCGGGTGGGCGGGCCGATCGTCAAGCGCGGCCGGAGGACGCGTGTTCGTCTGCGCATCACGATGCCGCGCGGCGTCTCGGGCGCCTACGTGCTGCGCGTCACGACCGCCGCCCACCGGACGCAGGTGGCCGTCGCGGTCCTGGGCGCGCGTTCGCGGCGGGCGCTGGTCGTCCTGCCGGTGATGACGTGGCAGGGCCGCAACCCGGTCGACGACGACGGCGATGGGCTGCCGAACCTCCTCGACCTCGGCGTAGGGGTACGGCTGGGAAGGGTCATGGTCCGAGACGGCCTCCCGCAAGGCTTCGCCACCCACGAGGCGCCCGTGCTCGGCTTCCTCGACCGGACAGGGCGGCGGTACGACCTGACGACCGACGTGGCCCTGGCCGCCGGCCGGGGTCCGCGCCTCGAGGACCACCGCGGCGTGCTGGTGCCCGGCGACGCCCGCTGGCTGCCGGCCGAGCTCGGCGCGCGCCTGGGGCGCTTCGTGCGCCGCGGCGGGGTGGTCGCATCGCTGGGGACGGATTCGCTGCGGCGGACGGTGCGCGTCACCCGCCGCGGGCGCCTCGCGGATCCCTCTCGCCCCGCGGCCGCCGACCTGTTCGGCGCGCGCCTGAAGCCGGTCGTGCGCCGCCGTACCGAGCTGACGAACTTCTCCGACGACATCGCGCTCTTCGCCGGCGAGGAGGGGCGCTTCACCGGCGTCAAGGCCTACGAGGAGACCGCCGCCGTCGGGGACCAGGCCGACGCCGTGGCGACCGCCGTCACCCCCGCCGGGCGGCCGGTGATCGTCGCGGCCCGCTTCGGCCGCGGTCTGATCATCCGGACCGGGCTGCCCGGCTTCGCCACCCGACTGACCCCCGACCCCGCCTCGGCCCAGCTGCTGGCCCGCACGTGGACGCTCCTGTCCCGCTGATCATCCTCGCGCTGCTGGCCGCGGCGGTGCTCGTCGCGCCCGGCGCCCGTGCGCGGGGCGTCGCGACGCTGCTGGCGCTCGCGCTGATCCCGGTGATCCTGCTGGCGCACGTCGCCGACACGCCCCAGCTCAACACGCTGCGCTCGCGGCCGCTGCTCGCGGCCGCCGCCGGCGTCATCGGGCTGCTCGTGGTCGCGGCCTTCGCCGTGCTCGTCGACCGCCGCCCGGCTGTCCTGCCCGTTGCCGCGGTCGCGGCGCTGCCGTTTCGCGTCCCGATCGCCTCGGGCGGGACGACGGCCAACCTGCTCGTGCCGCTCTACCTGGTGATCGCCGCGGGTGGGCTCGCCTACGCGGTGCCGCGCGTGCTCGGGCGGGCTCGCCGCGGGGACGCGGACGACGAACGCGCGGGCGGCCTCGAGTGGGCGCTGGCCGTCACGCTGGTCCTCTACGCCGCGCAGGCCGCGTACTCCTCGGACTTCGACCACGCGCTCGAGCAGGTCGTCTTCTTCTACGCGCCGTTCGCGGTCCTGTTCGCCGTGCTCGAGCGCGTGCGCTTCACGCAGCGCCTGGTCGCGACCTGCCTGGTCGTGCTGACGGGAATCGCGCTCGTGCTCGCGGGCATCGGCTTCGTGGAGTACGCCACGCGGTCGCTGCTGCTCAACCCGAAGGTGATCACGTCCAACGCGTTCGAGTCCTACTTCCGCGTCAACTCGCTGTTCTTCGACCCGAACATCTACGGGCGCTTCCTGGCCGTCGTCGCGCTGGCCGTGACGGGCGTGCTGCTGTGGTCGACACGCACGCGCGACACCGTGGCCGCGGCCGTCGTGCTCGCGGTGCTGTGGGCGGCGCTGGTCATCACCTTCTCCCAGTCGAGCTTCGCGGCGCTGCTGGCGGGCCTGGCCGTGCTCGGCGGCCTGCGCTTCGGCGTCCGGCGAGCGCTCGCGGCGACCGTGGCGGTCGCGCTGGTCGGCCTGGCCGTGGTGGTGCTGGCGCCGGGGCTCATTCGCCTGCAGCTGACCAGCGACAGCTCGGTCAACAACGCGACGAGTGGGCGGGCCAACCTGATCTCCGGGGGCGCCGGGCTGTTCGCCGACCGGCCGCTTACGGGCTACGGGTCCGCGGCCTTCGCCCGCGAGTACCGGCGCGCGGAGCACGTCTCGGCGCAGAAGGCGACGTCCGCCTCGCACACGATCCCGATCACCGTCGGGGCCGAGCAGGGCATCGGCGGCCTGCTCGTCTACCTCGCGCTGCTGGGTTTCGGACTGGTGCGCCTGTTCCGCGGCGCCGGCGCGTCAGTCCCGCGGGCCGTCGTCGCCGCGGCGTTCGCCGCGCTGCTGGTCCACACGCTGCTCTACGCCGCCTTCCTGGAGGATCCGCTCAGCTGGGCGCTGCTCGGCGTGGGCACCGCGCTCGCGCCGCCCCGCCGCCCATGAGGACGCAGCGCGCGATCTTCGCCGCGCTGGCCGCGCTGGCGGCGGCCGTCGCCGCGATCGTCCCGACCCACCCCAACTACGACTCCTACTACCACCTGGTCTGGGGCCGGGAGCTCCTGCACGGCATGGCGCCGACCTTCGCGTCCTACTCGGCGCCGACCCAGCACCCGTTGTGGGTTGTGGTCTGCGCGCTGGTCGGCACGGTCGGCGGCGGGGCCGACCGCCTGCTGGTCGCGCTCACCGCCGTGGCTCTCGTCGCGCTGGCCTGGGCGGTCTTCCGCCTGGCCGACGCGGTGTTCGGCCGCTGGCCCGCCGTGCTCGCCGCGTTCTTCACGGGGTCGAGCTTCGCGTTCCTCCTCTACGCCGCGCGCGCCTACGTCGACATCCCGTTCCTGGCGTTGGTGCTCTGGGCCGCGGCGGTGGAGGTGCGCGGCGGTCGGCCGCGCGTCGTCGCCGGGGTGCTTGCCGTGGCCGGCCTGCTGCGCCCGGAGGCGTGGGTGCTCGCGGGGCTCTACTGGCTGGCCCGGGGCCCGAGTGGCCGCCGCCGCGAGGCGCGCCTCGACCTGCTCGCACTGGCCGTGGCCGCACCGCTGCTCTGGGCGCTCGTGGACCTCGCGGTGACCGGCGACCCGCTGTTCTCCCTGCACTCCACCAGCGACCTCGCCGACGAGCTCAACCGCAACACGGGCCTCGCGACGGTGCCGCGCTCCTTCGTCTCCTTCCTGACGGCAACGGTGCGTGCCCCGGTCGCTGCCGCGGCGGTGGCGGGCCTCGTGATCGCGTGGCGGCTCCGCGGCCCGCGGAGCTTCGCGGTGCCGCTGGCGCTCTTCGCGGCCGGCGCGCTCACCTTCGTCGCCACCGGCGCGGCCGGCCTGTCGGTGCTGCCGCGGTATCTGACGGTGCCGGCGGTGGCGCTGTGCGTCTTCGCCGGCTACGGCGCCGCGGGGTGGACGACGCTGCCGGCCGGTGCGCCGGGCCGGCGCCCCTGGATGGGCCTGACCGCGCTCGGGGTCGTCGCCGCCCTGGTCTTCTTCGCGGTCAAGGCGCCTGTGCTCGAGAAGCTGGTCACCGAGCTGCGCTTCACGCGCGCGACCCACGACGAGCTGGCCACCCTGCTGCGCACGCCCCAGGTGCGCGACGGGATGCGCTGCGGGCCGCTGACCTTCCCGAACTTCCGCCTGGTGCCCGACGCGCGCTGGATCCTCGACCTGCCGGCCGACCGCGTTGGGGCGCGCAGCGCCCGGCGGCGCAGCAGCGGCGTGGCGGTCTTCGTCCTGGGGCAGAAGACGCTGAAGCGCTACGGGTTCGCCGACGGGGCGAGCCCGCGGACCAACGTGCCCGATCCGGGCTTCGTGCCGGTCGCCAGGGTTGGGCGGTTCAGCGCGTACGCGCGCTGTCCGGCGCGTCCGGCGTAGCGATCCCGAGCTTCCCGAGGCGCTCCCAGAGGGGCGCGTTCTGATGCTGCGCGGTCTGCGCGAGGGCCCAGTCGCGCAGCGCGAGGTCGGGGTTGGCCCGTTGCCCCGCGTGCTCGCGCAGCGCCGCGGCGAACGCCGTCGCGCCGTCGGCGATCGTCACCGCCCGGCTCCAGGTCCGGACGCCGGCCAGCGGGGGGGAGACGGTGCGCCGCCCCAGGCGCGCGTACTTGAGGATCCGGTACGGCAGGCCGGCGTCGTTGAAGGGCTCCACGGTGAAGGGGACGATCCCGACGTCGGCGCACAGGATCAGCCGCGCGGCCTCCTCGTCGCTGCGCACGCCGAGCCAGACGAGGTTGGGCAGCGCGCGACACGCCCGGAAGCCGGCGTCCTCGCCGACCTCGTCGTCGTGCCACTCCCCAACGAGCAGCAGCACGAGCTGCGGCATCTGCTCGGCGACCGCGCGCAGAAGCGCCCAGTCGGTGCGCCAGCCGAGGTGGCCGAGGGAGATCGCCACGACGGTGCTCGCAGGGTCGGGGGCGGGGAAGCTGTCGGCCGCCAGGGGGACGAGCGTCGCGGCGCGCCCCGCCTCCTGCTCGAGCTCGGCCAGGCGCTCGGAGGCGACGAACGTGAGCGCCGCGGCGGCCGCGGCGCGCTCGTGCAGCCGCGCGAGGCGCGCGCGCAGCTTTGGGGGCGCGTCGTAGGCGTGCTCGTAGCGGTCCCAGCGGCCGTACCAGAGCTCGCAGCCCTCGGCCTGGCTGACGATCGCGCGGGCCAGGGGTTCCTGGAACGGGTGGAAGATGACCACGACGCGCGGGGGTCCCTCGTGCTGTGCCAAGAGCTCGCGGGCCACGCGCCGCGCCAGCGCGGCACCGAGGCGATCCGGCGCGCGGCCGTACACGCCGTACGGGATCCGCCCCGGCTCGACGGCGATGACCTCCGGCGCGCGCAGCAGGTCCTGCGCCTGATCGCGCAGGATGAACGAGGTCAGCGGCCGCGGCAGGAGCAGCAGGCACGTCGGCGTCGTCGGCGGGGCGGCGGCCACGGCCGCGCCGACGTTACCGTCCCGGCCCGTGACCGCGTACTCGAGATGCTGCCCCGCAGCGGCCGCCGTGCCGTGATCGGGCATCTGCGACGCCTGCTCACCACGGGCGCGGCGTACCAGGCCTCGAGCCTGCTGGCCTCCGCGCTGGCGCTGTTCACGCTGCCGCTGTACACGGCGCACCTGTCGACGGCGGACTTCGGCTATGCGGAGACGTTGCTCACGTCCATCGTCCTCGTGTCGATCCTGCTGCGCTTCGGCATCGGCGAGGCCTTCGTCCGGCTCTACTTCGACGACGAGGACGGCGCGCGCCGCGACCGCCTCGCCCGCACGACGACGGCCTTCGTGTTCGTCACCTCGACCGTCGCTGCGCTGATCGGGCTGGCCCTGGCTGCCCCGCTGTCGCAGCTGCTGCTGGGCAAGCGCGACGCGACGCTCATGGCCTTCGGCCTGCTGGGCCTGTGGGCGTTCACGAACCTGGAGATCGCCTACGCGCTGCTGCGCGTGGACGAGCGCCGGCGGGCCTACCTGCTCGCCAGTGGCGCGAACGTCCTGCTGACGGTCACGCTGACCGTGTCGCTCGTGGTGGCCGCCGACCAGGGCGCGCGCGGATACGTGCTGGGCAACTACGCCGCGTCGACGGTCGTCCTGCTCGCCCTGTGGTTCGTGGTGCGCCACCGCCTCGGCTTCGCGAGCGTGCACCCGCGAGAGGCGTTGATGCCGCTCGTGCGCTTCGGCAGCCCGACGGTGCCGGCCGACGCGGCGGTGTTCGCCCTTAACGTGCTCGACCGCGCCTACCTGCTGCGGGCGGAGAGCCCGGCGGCGGCCGGGGTCTACGCGGTCGCAGCGAAGCTCAGCGCGGTCGTGATCGTCGCCGTGCGCGGATTCCAGGCGGCGTGGCCGCCGCTGGCGTACTCCGTGGCCGACGACGACGAGGCCGCGCGCCTGTACGCGTTCGTCACGACCGCGTACGTGCTGGTGACGGGGCTGGTCGTGGCGGGCGTCACGCTGCTCGGCCGCTGGCTGGTCCGGGCGCTGGCGGACCCGCGCTACTTCGACGCGCACGAGGCGCTGCCGTGGGTGGCCCTCGGCTGGGCGCTGTACGGCCTGTTCCTCGTGCTGGTCACGATCGCCGGCCGCGCGCGTGTGACCGCGCGCACCTTCCCCGCCGCCGCGGCCGGGCTCGTCGCCAACGCAGTGGCACTTCTGCTGCTGGTCGACCCGCTCGGGATCGCCGGGGCGGGCATCGCGCTGTGCGTTGCCTACGTGGTGATGCTCGCGGTGGCGCACGCGCTGACGCGCAGGGCCTTCGCGGTGCCGTTCGACTGGCGCCGGCTGGGGTTGATCGTCGCAGTGGCCGGCGGGGTGGCCGTCGCGGGAGAGCTCGTGCTGCCGACCTCGGGGGCGGCGGGCTTCGCGTCGCGAGCGCTGGCGCTGGCGGCGATCCCGGGGTTGTTGCTGGCGCTGGGGGTGGTCACGCCCGCGGAGCGTGCGCGGGTGGCGGCGGCGGTGCGGTCGCGGCGTTGAACGCCTCCGCCGCCTCCCGTAGCCCCTCCCCGCGGCCGGGCCGCAGTGAAGCGGTGACGTGGCGCCAGTAGCGGTGCGCGTCGTGCCCCGAGAGCACGAGCCCCGCCGCTGCACGCGTCGCGTAGGTGAATGCCGTCAGCCAGCGCACCGCGCGCGCCGCCCCCGAGCCGTGGTGCTTGCGCATGTAGACGTCGCGGTTGCGCGACAGCTCGACGATGCGCCGCTCGGGCACGGGCCCGGTGGACAGTTGCTCGTGGTGGATCGCGCTCGCACCCGGCACGTGCAGCGTGTGCCAGCCGGCGTCGCGCAGCCGCCGGCAGAAGTCGACCTCGTCGGAGTAGACGAAGAACGCAGGGTCGAAGAAGCCGATTGCTCGTGCGGCGTCGACCCGCACGAGCATCGCCGAGCTCTGGGCCCAGTCGACCACACGCGTGCTCGCGCCGCCGCTGCCGCTCTGCACGACCAGGCGCCGGTGCAGCGCCAGCGCCGAGGCCAGGGCCGTCAACGGCGTCGGGAACCGCCACGCCGACGGCTGGGCCACACCGGCCGGGTTCAGCAGGCGCGCTGCCGCCGCCCCGGCGGCAGGATCTGCGTTCAGCGCCTCCCGCAGCCTCACGGTGGCCCCGGGCAGCAGCTCGGAGTCCTCGTTGAGCAGCAGCCCGTAACGGCCGCGGGCGCGGGCGAGCAGGTCGGAGTCGTTGACCCCCTTGCCCCGCCGGTCGCGCAGCGTGATGACCTCGTCGACCGTGGGGTGCGCCCGCGCCGCGTCGGCCGAGCCGTCCCGGGACGCGTTGTCGAGGACCAGCACCTCGGTCTCGAACGCGAGGCTCTCCCGCTCGCGCCCGACCGCGTCGAGTCCGCGCAGCAGCAGCTCGCGCTGGTTCGTGTTGACGATCAGGTAGGACAGCTCGACGGCCACCCGCCCATTCTCCCGCCCGCCCGCCGGGCGCGCCCCCGGCCGCCCCATCATGCTGTCGGCCCGATGCACGTCCACGTCGTCGACCCTCCGGCCTACACGCCGCCCTACGACCACGCACTGTGCGCCGCGTTGGCCCGGGCGGGCGCGCAGGTGGACCTGTTCACCAGCCGCTTCGGCTACGGCGAGGTCCCGGGCGCCGTCGGCTACACGCGCCACGACCAGGCCTTCTACCGCTGGGCCCCCGGCCCCCCCGGATCGGCCGTCCGCCGCGCCGCGCGCGCCGCGCAGCACGGACCCGACATGGTCCGCTACGCCCGGCGCGCACCCCGCGACGCCGACGTCGTCCACTTCCAGTGGCTGACCCTGCCCCAGGTCGATGCGCGCCTGCTGCCCGGCGGCGTCCCGCTGGTCCTCACCGCGCACGACGTCGCGCCCCGCGACCCGCGGCCCGGGCAGCTCGCGGCGTGGCGCCGGCTGCTGGCGTGCATCGACGCCGTCGTCGTGCACTCCGAACACGGGCGCGCGCGCCTGGTCGACGAGCTCGGAGTCGACCCCCGGCGCGTCCGGGTGATCGCCCACGGGGCCTTTGCGCACCTCGCCGAAGCGCCGAGCCAGACACCGCTCCCGCGCGAGCTCGCCGGCGTCGAAACCCCCGTCGTCCTGTGCTTCGGGCTCATCCGCCCCTACAAGGGTGTGGACGTGCTCTTGGACGCGTGGCGCGAGGTCGAGGGGGCCGAGCTGTGGGTCGTCGGCCTGCCGAAGCTGGACCTCGCGCCACTGCGGGCGAAGGCCCCCGCCTCCGTGCGCTTCGTCGACCGCTTCGTCGGCGACGACGAGCTCCCCGCCTTCTTCCGCCGCGCCGATCTCGTCGTGCTGCCCTACCGCGAGATCGACCAGTCCGGGGTCCTCTTCACCGCACTGGCCTTCGGTGCGCCGCTGCTGCTCACCGCCGTCGGCGGCTTCCCGGAGATCGCCGCGCAGGGTGCCGCGCGGCTGGTCGCTCACGGTGACCCTGCGGCGCTCGCGGCCGCGCTGCGCGAGCTCCTCGCAGACCCCGCAGAGCGCAGGCGGCTGGGCGCCGCAGCGCGTACGCTCGCGACGAGCGCGCTGTCGTGGGACACGATCGCCCGGCAGCACCTCAACCTCTACGGGGAGCTTGCTGCGTGAGCGCCCGGCGCATCTTCTGGAGCACCACGGCGCTTCTGGTCTACACGCAGGTCGGATACCCGCTGCTGCTCGAGGTGCTGGCGCGCGCGACCTACCGGCGCCGTCGCTCGCAGGCGGGTGAGTCACCAAACGCCGGCGCCCCGCCCACCGTCTCCCTGATCATCGCCGCCCACGCCGAGCAGGAGGTCATCGCCGGGAAGGTCGCCAACGCCCTCGCGCTGGAGCACCCGCGTGACCGGCTGCAGGTCATCGTCGCCTGTGACGGGTCCCCCGACGACACGCCCGCCCGCGCGCGCGCCGCCGGCGCCGACCTCGTCCTCGAGCTGCCGCGCGGCGGCAAGGTCCGCGCACAGGACGCGGCGGTGCGCGAGGCGACCGGCGCGATCCTCGCGTTCTCCGACGCCAACGCGCAGTGGGAGCCGGACGCGCTGCGCGCGCTGCTCGAGCCCTTCGCCGCCGATCCGCGGGTCGGCTACGCCTGCGGGCAGGTGCGCTTCGTCAACGCGCAGGACGGCACCAACCAGGAGGGCCTCTACTGGCGCTACGAGATGTGGATCCGCGCGCGCGAATCCGAGCTGGCCAGCGTCACCGGGGGCAACGGAGCGATCTACGCGACCCGGTGTGAGTCCTACGTCGAGGTGGACGCGGTCATGGGGCACGACCTCTCGTTCCCCTTCACGATGGTCAAGCAGGGGTGGCGCGCGGTCTACGCGCCGCAGGCCCAGGCGACGGAGAAGATGGTCCCAAGCCTCGAGGGCGAGCTCGCCCGCAAGCGCCGGATGATGAGCCACGCCTGGCCGATCGTCCTGCGCGGGGGCCTGCTCGACCCGCGTGGCTACCCCCCGCTGTACGCCCTGATGATCGCCTCGCACCGCGTGTTGCGCTACGCCGCCCCCGGGTTGCACGCGCTCGCGCTCGCTTCGGCCGCGCTCGCCTCGCGGCGCGCCCCCCGCAGCCTCCCGGCGCTCGGCCTTGCGGCGCAGTTCGCGCTGCTTGCCGCGGCCGCCGCCGGCGCGGGCAGGCCCTCGCGCCCATTCCTCATCGCGCGGTACTACGTGCTCACGAACGTCGCGGTTGCCGCCGGCCTGTGGGACCACCTGCGCCACGGGACGCCCGCGGGCTGGGCGCCGCCCGAGGGCACGCGGTGAGGCGCGCCTTCGACATCACGCTGGCCGCGGCAGCGCTCGCCGCATCCGCTCCGGTGCTGGCGGTCGCGATCATCGCGATCCGCCTCGAGTCGCGCGGGCACCCGATCTTCCGTCAGCGCCGCGTCGGCCTGCACGGGCGCGAGTTCGACGTGCTCAAGCTGCGCACGATGGTCGCGGGCGCCGAAGGCCTCGGTGCCGGCCTGGTCGTCGAGCAGGGCGACGCGCGCGTGACCCGCGTGGGGGCACTGCTGCGACGCACGTCCCTCGACGAGGTCCCCAACCTGGTCAACGTGCTGCGCGGGGAGATGGCGATCATCGGGCCGCGCCCGACGGTCCCCGTCCAGGTGGCGCAGTACACCGAGCGCCAGCGCCTGCGCCTCAGCGTGCGCCCGGGCATCACCGGCTGGGCGCAGGTCAACGGCCGGGCATCGCTGCCGTGGTCGCAGCGCATCGAGCTCGACCTGCACTACATCGAGCACCGCTCACTGCGGCTGGACCTGCAGATCCTGTGGCGCACGGCACGGATGGCCGTGCACGGCGAGGGTCTCTACCGCGGGGAGACCGGCGGCTGGCGCTAGGGCCTAGGGGATCTCCTCGGGCGCCTTGTTGACGAACCGCGTGGCGAAGGCGCGCATCGCGTCGTAGGTCGCGGGCGCGTTGGTGATCGTCTTGCAGGTCAGCTTCTGGCCCCAGGCGAGCGCGGCGACCTCGTAGGGCATCTTCGTGTTGTTCTGCAAGACCTGCTTCTGGTACCCGGAGGTCCCCAGCAGCGGCTCGTTGAAGACGCCCTCGAGCGCGGTGATGACGGTCTTCGGGGTGCCGGGCTTGTAGGTGAGGACGATGCGCCCGTGCTCGAGCGAGTGCACCCACTTCTCCTTCTGCGGCTCGTTGCCCGGGTCGTAGATCCCGGCCTCGGCCCACTGCGGGTCGTGCGGGCCCGAGCTCGGAGGGTTGTCCCCGTACTTCACGGGTTCGCCGGTGTGCTCGCCGCCCCCGGTGGGGGGCACGGCCTTGTAGACGCAGCCAGACGCTTTGACGGCCGCGTTGAAGTCGGCGATGTTCGCGGTCGGTGCCTTTGCGTCGGAGGCCTTGCCCGGCCCCTCCTTGTCCCCGCCACCACCCAGCACCACGGCGACGATGGCGCCGAGCAGTGCCAGCCCGAGGACGGCGCCAGCGACGATCTGCAGCCGCCGCTTGTTGCCCGCGGCCTTCGCGGCGGCCTGCTCCTGGGCCTCGCGCTCGCGGCGGCGGGCCTGCTTCTCCTCTGCGCGGCTGCTCATCGCGCCGACACGGTAGCGGTGGCGGCGGCCCGCCCTCGCCGCTTCCCCTGGGCCCAGCAGCCGTCCATGAAGTCGGCGATCTCCCCGGTCAGCCGGTCCGGGGACAGCCGCAGCTCGAGCATCGAGCTGGCGATCAGCAGCTGGCCGTTGGGAAGCTCCTGCGCGAGCATGCCGGCGTCGGAGAACGGATGGACGGGGTCGCGGCGATGCCCGATGACCAGCGCCGGCGCCGTGAAGGTCTTGCGCTCGTCGCTCGGCGGGGCGATGCGCGCGAAGAACAGCCCCTGGAGGACCGCGGCGCTCGGCCCGGGGTCCTGGCGCAGCGTGTCCAGCACGACATCGGCCAGAAACGGGACGCCACGCGAGGGCACCGCGCGGGCCGCACGCTGGATCAGCCGGGCAACCGGGCCTCCGAACTCGAGGCCCACCATCAACGGGGTGAAGACGACCGCGCTGGCGATCAGCGCGTTGTCGAGCACGGGCATCTCGACGACCGTGCCGCGTACGCGACCCGGGGCGAGGGAGCACGCCTCGAGCGCGACGTTCGCGCCGAGCGAGGTCCCGGCGATCACGGCCTGCGCGACGTCGAGGTGGTCGAGCAGCGCGACGACCTGCTCCGCGAACGCGCCCATGGAGTACAGGCGCATGTCCTGCGGCCGGTCGGATCGCCCGTGCCCGAGGAGGTCGATGCTCACCACGCGGTGCCCACGGTCCGCGAGGTCCTGCGCCAGGCGCTCGTGCATCCGTTTGGAGAGCAGGAGCCCGTGGATGAGGGCGCAGACGCGCCGACCCGCTCCAAGTTCCTCGTAGTCAATTCGTCTACCGGCGTGCGTGAAGGAGGGCATCGTGGGGGAGAATATTCGCCTCACCCCCCAACCTGGGGTGACCGCGTGCGTTCAGGTAGGCGTGGTCGATCTCAGGAGCCTCCCCCAGTCCCCCAGCGCATGGAAGCCGCGACCGCACTCCCCGACGTCAAGCGCCGCCCCGGGCGCTTCATCCGCTCGTTGTCCGACGAGCGGCTGGTCAACCGCGTCCGCAGCGGCGACGAAGCGGCCTTCGAGGCGATCTACGACCGCCACCACCGCGGCCTGCTGTCCTTCTGCCGGCACATGCTCGGCGATCAGCAGGAGGCCGAGGACGCTGTGCAGCACACGTTCATCGCCGCGTATCGCAGCCTCGTCTCCGGTGATCGGGACATCCAGCTCAAGGCCTGGCTCTACGCCATCGCCCGCAACCGATCGCTCTCCATCCTTCGCGCACGCCGCGAGCACGTGGCCCTCGACGACGTCCAGCCCGCGACGGAGGGACTCGCTGCGCAGGTCGAACGCCGCCAGGACCTCAAGGACCTGCTCGCAGACCTGCAGCGCCTGCCGGAGGAACAGCGCGCCGCGCTCGTGCTCTCCGAGATCGGCGCCCATTCCCACGACGAGATCGGCGTGATCCTCGACGTGCCCAAGAACAAGGTCAAAGCCCTCGTCTTCCAGGCGCGCACGTCGATCGCCGACTCGCGCGATGCGCGCGACACCCCGTGCCAGGTCGTCCAGGAGCAGCTCGCCACCCTGCACGGCGGCGCGCTGCGGCGCAACCAGATCCGCCGGCACGTCGCCGTCTGCCCCGCGTGCGACGCCTTCCGGGCAGAGACCCAGCGCCAGAAGGCCGCGATGGCGATCGTGCTCCCGGTGATCCCCGCGCTCACGCTCAAGAGCGGCGTGCTCGGCGCGACGACGGCGTCCGCGGCCGGGTTCGGCGCGGGCGGCGGCGGCGCCGCCGCGACGGCCGGTGGGGCCGCGACCGCCGGCGGCGCGGGCGCCGGGGGTAGCGCAGTGTTCGGCGGCGGCGTCGTGGCCTCGGGCCTTGCGGCCGTCGCGACCAAGAGCCTGCTGACCAAGGGCCTGGTGGCGGTTGCCGTGGCCACCGGCGCGGGCGGCGGCGGGTACCTGGCCGTCAAGGGCGCTTCGTCCGCGGGCGTGCTCGGGCATTCGGCCGGCGCGCAGAGCGCGGCCTTCGAGGTGCCGGCGCGGCGCGGCCGGCCCGTGCACCGCACCGGCGTCGCCGGCGGCATCGGGCTTCCCGCCGTGTACCCCGCCCCTGTCCGGCGCACCGGCGTCGCGGGCGGCATCGGGCTGCCGGCCGACGCGCAGGGCAGCGCGAGCGTCCCCGCGCTCCAGCGCGTGGCCGCTCGCAATGACGGTGCCGCCGCGGGCTCCGACGCCGGCAGCGCGCAGGGCACGGCATCCAGCGACGGCGCAACCGCCGGGCAGGGCAGCTCGGGCGGCTCCCCAAACGACCCCGCCCCAGGGGCCACAACGCCGTCCGGCGGCGACGACGGGGCGTCGAAGAAGGACGCGAAGCGGTTGTTCAAGCAGCGGCGCAAGGCACAGCACGAGGCGCGCAAGCAGGCCCGCCGGCAACGCACGACGGCCAAGCGGGACGCGCGCCAGGAGCGCAAGACGGCTCGGCGGGGGGCGCGTCGAGAGCGCAGGGCAAGCAAGCCGCAGCGCGGGCGCAACCAGAAGCCGGCGGCTCCCGACGGCGGCGGACCGAAAGCGAAGCACCCCAGCTCCAAGGCGCCGAAGCAGCGGACCGCCAAGGCGAAGAGCCCCACGCCCAAGCAGACGCTCCCCGCCCCCGTTCCGACGCCGGCGGCCCCCGCCGCTCCCGCGCCCCGGGCCGGGGACCACGGCGGCATCGCCGACAGCAGCGCGAAGCACGACGACAAGCACGGGGGCAGGGGCTGACGCAGGCCGCCGGCGTGTCACCCTGACCGGGTGCGCGCGTTCGCGAGCGACAACTGGGCGGGCGCTCACCCCGAGGTTCTGGCCGCCCTCACCAGGGCCAACGAAGGCCACGTGGCCGGATACGGCCACGACGACCTGACCCACCGCGTGGAGCGCCGCATCGCCGCGCTGGCCGGCGCCCCCGAGGCGGAGGTGTTGCTCACCTTCAACGGGACCGGCGCCAACGTCATCGGCCTGCAGTCGGCGCTGCGGCCCCATCACGCCGTGCTGTGCGCCGAGGGAGCGCACATCGACGCCGACGAGGGCGGCGCGCCCGAGCGCTTCACGGGTGCGAAGCTCATCCCGCTGCCGGCGCCGCACGGCAAGCTCGCGCCGGACACGCTCGCCGCGCGCGCGGCGTGGGGCAAGGGCGTGGAGCACCACGTGCAGCCGCGCGTCGTGTCGATCTCGCAGTCGACCGAGCTCGGGACCGTCTACACGCCGCAGGAGGTGCGCGCGCTGGCAGCGGTGGCGCGCGAGCACGAGCTGATCCTGCACATGGACGGCGCGCGGCTGGCCAACGCCGTCGTCGCGCTCGAGGTCGATCCCGCGGAGATCACGACACAGGCCGGCGTCGACATCCTCACCTTCGGCGCCACCAAGAACGGCGCGCTGTTCGGTGAAGCCGTGGTCGCGATCAACCCCGAGCTCGCGCGCGACATGCGCTACGTCCGCAAGCAGGCGATGCAGCTCGCGTCGAAGATGCGCTTCCTCGCCGCGCAGTTCGATGCGCTGCTCGATGACGACCTGTGGCTGCGCAGCGCGCGGCACGCCAACGCGATGGCGGCCCGTCTCGCTGAGGGAATGGCGGGCGCGCCCGGCGTCGAGCTCGTCCATCCCGTGCAGGCCAACGCCGTCTTTGCTCGCATCGACCGCGCTCGCATCGAGCCGCTACAGGCGGTCGCGCCGTTCTACGTGTGGGACGAACCCACCGGCGTCTGCCGGCTCATGTGCGCGTTCGACACCGAGCCGGGAGACGTCGACGCCTTCGTGGCGGCCGCACACGCGGCCTAGACTGCGGCCATCGCCTCCGCGGTCCGGTGGGCCAGCGCCATCGTCGTGGCCATCGGGTTGGTCCCTGATGCGGTCGGGAACGCGCTCGCGTCGCCGATCCACACGCCCTTGACGTCGTGCAGCTCACCGAACGGACCGGCCACGCTGGTCGCCGGGTCCTTGCCCATCCGGCACGAGCCCATCTGGTGCAGCGCGAACGCCGCGTGCTCGTAGGGATCCAGCGGCGCCTCCTGGAGCCCGCGGCGGTAGGCCTCGAGGTCCTCCCCGCGCTTCCAGCGGTGGATCTTGCGGTGCAGGGAGACGATCTCCTGCGCGCCCGCCGCCTCGTGCAGGCGGGCCATCTCGCTCAGGCCCATGCGGAAGTGGCGCAGGTCGAGCTCGTCGGTCAGGTGGTAGCTGTGCACCGCGTTGCCGTCGCGGTCGATCGTCACCCGCCCGTGGCCGCGGTCGCGGATGAGGAAGATGAACGACGCGCTGGTCGCGGAGCGCGAGATGTCGTGCTTGTGCTGGTGGCCGGACTCCCACGGCGTGGCGGAGCCCGTCATCGCCGGCGAGGCGTGCGTGCCCTCGATGAGGAAGCCGTAGCCGTCCTGCACGTTGGCGAACGCGTGCGAGAGCCCGCTCTGCGGCGCGCCCCACCACCCTTTCTGGCCCTCCTCGTACATGCCGACGACCGCGGTCGCCGGGTGCAGGCGCAGGTAGTCGCCGACCGCGGGCCCGCCGATCTGCGAGCGCAGCAGCAGTGCGGGGGACTCCAGCGACCCGCACGCGACGACGACCTGCGGCGCGCGGACGACCACCTTCGCCGTCACACCGTCCTCGTCGGTGTAGGTGCCCTCGACCCCGGCCGCGCGTCCGTTCTCCACGAGGATGCGCTCGGCGCGGCAGCGCACGACGACCTCGGCGCCCGCGTCGGAGGCGTCCTGCAGGTAGGTCTTCATCGTCCCCTGCTTGGAGCCCGACTGGTCGCCGAAGCCGAGGTAGCCGGCGGTCTCCGCGTCGTAGCGGTCCGGGTCGGCGTTGCGCGTCGTCGGCGCGAACTCGTAGCCGAGCTTCTGGCAGGCGTCCTGCAGCCGCCGGTGCGGGCCGTTGAAGTCCGACGCCTTGTCGGTGACGCCGATGCGGTCGAAGACCTCGTCGAGGTGGCGGTCGTAGTCGGGGCCGGCGAGCCCCTCGAGGCCGTGCTCGGTCTCCCACTCCTCGCGCACCCAGTCGGTCGTGCGGATGCAGTTGGTCCAGTTGACCGTCGTGCCGCCGCCGAGGTTGGAGCCGGCCATCAGCGCGATCGAGCCGTCGTCGGTCGTGGTGATGCCGCCGCCGCGATACAGGTTCTCGTAGGCCCACAGCTCGAGCTGGTTGAAGTCGGCCTCGTTGAAGTAGCCGCCCATCTCCAGGACGACGACCTTCTTGCCCGCCGGGGCGAGCTTGCCCGCGATGACCCCGCCGCCGGCGCCCGAGCCGACGACGCAGACGTCGGCCTCGAGCGTGAGCGTGTTGCCGTCGGGCCGCTTGGTCGCGATCGTCTTGGGTGCCTCCTGCGGCGAGGGCGGCGCGGACGCTGGCCCCGGGTAGCCCATCGCCTCCCAGTTCGGGTTGCGGCCCGTGTCGGGCATCGGCATCCCGTAGAAGAGGTAGAAGGTCAGGAAGCGCATCGCGCTGACCCCGGCCAGCGCCTCCGGGCCCGAGTCCAGGAAGCCGTGGAGGATCTGCTCGCGGACCTCCTGGGGCGCGTCGTTGAATCCCTCGGCGGCGAGCGCGTCCAGCAACTGGCGAAAGCCCTCGACCTGCTCCTCGGGCACGGCGCCGGAGGACAGCTGCTCGGCGATGACCCCGGGAATCCCCATGTCCGACGCGGCGCGCGCCCAGAAGCCGCCCGGATCCTCCCCGTCGACCTCGATCGACGGCGCGAAGGTGTCGCACACGCTGGTCAGCGTGGCCTGCTGGATCTCGCTCAGGACGACGGTCGGCGTGACGGCCATGGTGCTCTCTCCCCCTACGAACTTGACGGTGTGTCGAGCGTACAGAGCACAAGCCTCAGCGGGTGCCACACTCTCGGGGTCCGAGAACCCGCGTCAAGGAGTCAGCCCCACGATGGCCAAGCAGCCACCCCGCAATCTCACCGGCCAGGTCGCCGCGATCACCGGCGGTGCCCGCGGCATCGGCAAGGCCACCGCGCAGGCGTTCGTGCGCGAGGGCATCAACGTCGCGATCGGCGACCTCGACCTCGAGACGGCGCAGGCGACGGCCGCCGAGCTCGGCAGCGGGACGGTGGCCTTCGGCCTCGACGTGACCGACCGCGCGTCGTTCAAGGCGTTCCTCGACGGCGCCGAGGGGCAGCTCGGCCCGGTCGACGTCCTCGTCAACAACGCGGGGATCATGCACCTCGGCCGCTTCGTCGACGAGGACGACGACCGCGCGCAGCGAATGGTCGACATCAACGTCAACGGCGTGCTGTACGGCATGAAGGAGGCAATGCCGCGGATGATGGGCCGCAACCGCGGCCACCTCGTCAACGTCGCGTCCAGCGCCGGCAAGGGCGGCTACCCGGGCGGCGCGACGTACTGCGGAACCAAGCACTTCGTGGTCGGCGTGTCCGAGGCGGTGCGTGCCGAGCTGCGCGACACGAACGTCGAGATCTCGTGCGTGATGCCGGGCCCGGTCAACACCGAGCTGGCCGCGGGCCTCAAGCCGGTGCGCGGCGTCAAGAACGTCAACCCCGAGGACGTCGCGGAGGCGATCGTCGACGCGCTGAAGGTCCCGCGCTTCGACGTCTTCGTCCCGAAGTCGATCGGCCCCATCAACCAGGTCTTCGGCCTACTGCCCCGCGGGGGCCGCGAGGCGATGGCGCGCGCGATGAAGGCCGACCAGGTGCTGGGCGGCGCGGACCTGAGCGCGCGGGAGACCTACGAGCTGCGAGCGGAGAAGTCCGAGCCGGGGCTCGAGCCGGGGCACGCGCCGAAGGAGCTCACCTCGAGCTCGTAGCGGCGTGGCCGTCAAGCGCGTCGTGCCAGATCTCGTGGCGCCGGAGCCGACAGCCGGCGCCACGTTCTACGCCGAGGTCCTGGGCCTGGAGAAGGTCATGGACCTCGGCTGGATCGCGACGTTCGCGGCCCCGGAGAACCCGACGGCGCAGATCAGCGTGCTACGCCGCGACGCGACCGCGGCGGTCGACCCCGACGTCTCGATCGAGGTCGACGACGTCGACGCGGCCCACGCCGCCGCTCAGCGCCTGGGGTGCGAGATCCTGCACCCGCTGACCGACGAGCCGTGGGGCGTGCGGCGCTTCTTCGTCCGCGACCCGAGCGGCAAGGTGCTCAACGTCCTGGGTCACCACTGAGCCACTCGGCGATCCGCGCGCCGATCTCCTCACCCGCGTCCTCCTGCAGGAAATGGGAGGCGTTGCCGATCAGCTCCGGCTCCGGCGCGCCGATCGCCGCGGCGAACTTCATGCCGACCGCCGGCGGGATGATCGGGTCGGAGTCGGCCCACAGCGCGAGCTTCGGCCGCGGGTCCGCGGCCAGCGCCTCGAGCACGCGCTGGCCCGCCTCGGCGCCCGGCATCGACGGGTCGGTCGGGAGCATCAGCGGGAACGCTCGCGCGCCCGCCTTGTAGGACGCGTCGGGGAACGGCGCCTCGTAGGCGGCGACGACCTCGTCGGGCATCTCTCGCGCGCACGCGCCCTTGACCAGGAAGCCGATCGGCAGATCCTCCGTCTTCTCCACGAAGTCGCGGAACGCCTTCCAGGGCTCCGTCATCTTCTGGTGGCCCGTGAACAGGCCCGTGTCCATCACCACGAGCCGCTCGAAGCGCTCCGCATGCTCGACGAACAGCCGCATGCTGATCGGGCCACCCCAGTCGTGGCCGACCATCGTCGCGCCGCGGAGATCCAGCTGCGACAGCAGCCCCGCCATCAGCTCGGTGTGGCGGTCGTAGGAGTAGTCCTCCATTGCCTCCGGCTTGTCGGAGCGGCCAAAGCCGGCGAGGTCCGGGACGATGCAGCGGAAGCCCGCGTCGCGCACCGCCGGGAAGACCTTGCGCCAGAGGAACCCCCAGGTCGGCTCGCCGTGCATGAACCAGACGGGCGGGGCGTCGGCCGCGCCCTCGTCCAGGTAGGCGAGGCGCACGCCGTCGACCTCGACGTACTGCGGCTCGTACGCGAAGCCGGGCAGTCCGGCGAAGCGCTCCTCAGGCGTTCTGGGCATCCGCCGCACCTTTCCGCCCGCGCTCGCGCGCCTCGGCGATCGTGACCAGGGCCTCCTCGCGCGAGTACCAGCCGTCGACCTTCACGTGCTTGCCCTCCGGCTGCTTGTAGATCGAGTAGAAGTGCGAGATCTCGTCGCGCAACTGCAGCGGCAGGTCGTCGAGCTCGTGCATGTGGTTCCAGTTCGGGTCGTAGAGCGGGACGCAGCAGATCTTGTCGTCGACGCCCTTGTCGTCGCGCATCCGGAAGACGGCGATGACGCGCACCTCGATGATGCAGCCGGGGAACGTCGGCTCGCTCAGGCAGACCATCGCGTCGAGCGGGTCGCCGTCCTCCCCCATCGTCTCCGGGATGAAGCCGTAGTCGGTGGGATAGACCACGGAGGAGAACAGGAAGCGGTCGAGGCGCAGCGCCCCCAGCTCCTCGTCCCACTCGTACTTGTTGCGTGAGCCCTTGGGGATCTCGACGTAGCAGAGGGTGCGTTCAGGGTCGGCCATTGCCGCGTAGGCTACGCCCCCATGACCGACGACATCGACCAGCTCTGCATCGACACCATCCGCGCCCTGGTGATGGACGCCATCGAGAAGGCCGGCAGCGGCCATCCCGGGATGCCCATGGCGATGGCGCCGGCCGCCTACCTGCTCTACGCCAAGCAGATGAAGCACGATCCGAAGGACCCGCTGTGGCCCGATCGCGACCGCTTCGTCCTCAGCGCCGGTCACGGGTCGATGCTCGTCTACAGCGTGCTGCACCTGTCGGGCTATGACCTGCCGCTGGAGGAGCTCGAGAAGTTCCGCCAGTGGGGCTCGCTGACCCCGGGCCACCCGGAGCGCGATCGCGTGCACGTCACCCCCGGCGTCGAGGTCACCACCGGCCCGCTCGGCCAGGGCTTCGCCAACGGCGTCGGCATGGCGATCGCGGAGGGGTTCCTGCGCGAGCGCTACGGCGTCGAGGTCCAGGACCACCACGTCTACGCGATCGTCTCCGACGGCGACCTGATGGAGGGCATCGCCTCGGAGGCCGCGTCGCTGGCCGGGCAACTCGGCCTCGGCCGCCTCGTGTACCTCTACGACGACAACTCGATCTCGCTCGATGGCCCGACGTCGCTGAGCTTCGACGCCGAGGACGTCACGAAGCGCTTCGAGGCCTACGGCTGGGACGTCTCCGAGGTCGAGGATGCCAACGACCTGGTTGCCCTGCAGGCGGCGCTCGACGCCGGTGTCGCGGAGGAGGGCAAGCCGACGCTGATCCGCGTGAAGTCGATCATCGGCTACCCGGCGCCCAACAAGGGCGGCACCTCCAAGGCGCACGGCGCCGCGCTCGGCCCCGACGAGGTCCGCGCGACCAAGGAGGTCATGGGGTGGGACACGGAGGAGACGTTCTTCGTCCCCGACGGCGTGTACGAGCAGTTCTCGGCGGTCGAGGCGGGTGCGCAGGCCCACGCGGACTGGTCCTCGCGCTTCAGCACCTGGCGCACCGAGGACGCCGACCGCGCGGCGGAGTGGGATCTCGCCTGGAACGACCGGCCCAAGCCGCTGCCCGGCCTGGCCGACAAGCTCGGCCCGGGGAAGATGGACTGGGGCGGCAAGGACAAGCTCTCCACCCGCGTCGCCGGGCAGAAGTGCATGGAGGCCTTCTCCGACTTCGTGCCGACGATGGTCGGCGGCGCGGCGGATCTCACCGAGTCCACCAAGACCCTGTTCCCCGGTGGGCAGGACGCGCGCTACACGAAGGAGCGCGCGGATCGCAACGTCTTCTTCGGCGTCCGCGAGCACGGGATGGGCGGCGCCGTCAACGGCATGGGCGCCCACGGCGGGATCCTGCGGCCCTACGGGTCGACCTTCCTGCAGTTCGCCGACTACATGCGCGGTGCGATTCGCCTGAGCGCGCTGAGCAAGCTCGACGTCGCCTGGGTCTACACCCACGACTCGGTCGCGCTGGGGGAGGACGGCCCGACGCACCAGCCGGTCGAGCACCTGGTGGCGCTGCGCGCGATCCCGGGGCTGGTCGTCCTGCGGCCCGGCGACGCCAACGAGACCGCCGAGGCGTGGCGCGTGATCCTCGAGGAGATCGAGGGGCCGGCGCTGATGACGCTGTCGCGGCAGGATCTGCCGGTGCTCCCCGACGCGGGCCCCGGGCTGCAGAAGGGCGCCTACGTGCTGCGGCAGGCCGAAGGCGAGGAGAAGGCGCTCGTGGTCGGCACCGGCGGGGAGCTGTGGGTCGCGATCGCTGCGGCGGAGGCGCTGAACGCCGAGGGCATCGGGACCCGGGTGGTCTCCATGCCCAGCTGGGAGCTCTTCGAGCAGCAGGACGACGCCTACCGCGCGTCGGTGTTCCCGGACTCGCTCGCGAAGGTCTCGGTCGAGGCGGGGATCTCGATGGGTTGGGGCCGCTACGTCGATGCCTCCGTGGCCATCGACCGCTTCGGCGCCAGCGCGCCGGGGACGGAGACGCTCGAGCGCCTGGGTATCACGCCGGACGCGGTGGTCAAGCAGGTGAAGGCGCTGCTGGGGTAGCCGTTGAAGTTGGCGCGCCGCCACCATAAACCCTAGGGGGGGGTACTAGGGCGCTCAGCACCGGAAAGAGGAACACTGGGAAGGTGAACCTCCTTCGTCTGGCCCTTCGTCCCCTGGCCGTCCTGGTCGTCGTGGCCGCCGCGCTCCTCGCCGGGGCGGCCCCGGCCGACGCGAAGATCTACTGGGGCAACACCGGCAACGCCACGATCGGGCGGGCCGAGAACGACGGCACCGGCGTCCTGCCGAGCTTCCTCACCAACAAGCCCAGCGTCGTCGGACTCGGGCTCACGAGCACGCACCTTCACTACATGCGGCAAGCCGGGTCGGCCATCGGGCGGACGGACCTCAGCAACGGCACCGACCAGCCGAGCTTCATCAACATCGGCGTGTCTGACCCGTACCAGCTCGTGACCGACGGCCGCTACCTCTACTGGGCCAACAACAACGGCCCGCCCAACGTCGGGAAGACAATCAGCCGTTCGAACATCGACGGGACGGGCGTCCGCGCCCTCATCCAGTTGGACAGCGGCTCCACGCCGGTCGGCGTCGCCATCTTCGGGTCGAAGATCTACTTCTCCGACGCCGGTCGCGGCTGGATCGGCCGCGCCAACCTCGACGGTACGAACGTCGAGGCGTCGTTCATCACCGGCGCGAACCGCCCGAACGGCATCGCCGCCAACGGCACCCACGTCTTCTGGACCAACACGAACGGGGGAACGATCGGCCGCGCGACGCTCGACCGATCGGTCGTTCAGCAGGACTTCATCACCGGGGCCTCGTCGCCCTTCATGGTCGCGCTCGACGGCACCAGCATCTTCTGGAGCAACTCGAGTTCGACCACCATCGGTCGCGCCCCTCTCGATGGCTCCAACCCGGTCCAGAACTTCATCCGCGGGGCCAGCAACCCGGCCGGCCTGGCCGTCAGCGCAACGGATACCGACGGCGACGGGGTGATCGACGGCGCCGACAACTGCCCGAACGACGCCAACCAGACCCAGACCGACGCGGACGGGGACGGCAAGGGCGACGCCTGCGACCCGACGCTGGCGGCGGCGCCCGCGGCCCTCGCGTTCAGTTCGCGCGACGTCGACGCACCCCCGAGCGACACGATGACCTCGACCGTCACGAACACGGGCACGCTCCTCGTGATGTTCAACGGGATCACGACAACGGGCTCGGACGCGGCTCAGTTCGAGCGTCAGACCGATCAGCTGGGCGACTGCACGGCAACCACGGTGCTGACGGCAGGCATGTCGTGCACGGTCCGCGCGCACTTCGCTCCGTCCTCAGTGGGCGCCAAGACGGCGGGCGTGACGATCACCTCCAACGCTCCGGACCTCGTGATCCCCCTGAGCGGCCAGGGCACGCGGACCCAGCTCTCGCCAAGTCCAGCTGCGCTCGCGTTCGGCGCGAAGGACATCGACGACCCGGCCACGGCGAGCCAGTCCACGACGATCAGCAACACCGGCACCGAGAACGTCACGCTGACCGCCCTCAACGTCACCGGGATCAACGCGAACGATTTCGAGCGGCTGACAGGCGCGGCCGGTGACTGCACCACGACGACGCTGGCGGCCGGTGCGCAGTGCACGGTCCGGCTGCGTTTCAAGGCGACCACGACCGGCGCCAAATCAGCGGCCCTTACCGTCACCTCGAACGCGCCGACCGTCACCGTGAGCCTGACCGGCCGGGGAACGCAGACAGAGTTGACGGCGTCCCCGACGTCGCTTGACCTAGGCTCGCAGGACATCGACGACGGGACGAGCAGCACCGTGCGCACCTCGGTGGTGACGAACACCGGCACCGAGTCGGTCAACTTCGCCAGCAACGGCTTGGGGGGCACCGCCGCGGGCGACTTCGCGTTCGCCGACCCTCAATCTGGGGATTGCGCGGTCGGGACGACGCTGGCCGCCGGCAGCTCGTGCAACGTTCGCGTCCGCTTCAACCCCTCGGCGGTGGGCACGCGCTCGGCCACGTTCACCGTCCAGACCACCGCGCCCCCGGTCACGGTCGGTCTGACCGGCGAGGGCATTCAGACGGAGCTTTCGGGCGATCCTGCGACGGTCGCCTTTGGTGACCGTGACATCGACGACGATGCCAGCACAGCGAGGGCGGCGACGATCAAGAACTCCGGCACCGAGCCTGTGGATCTCAGGACGATCACGATCGCCGGCGGTGATGCCGGGTCCTTCGGCCGGCCGGCCGCCGCCAACGGGGACTGCACAACGACTACGCGTCTCACAGCGGGCCGGACCTGCGTCGTCCGCGTGACCTTCGACCCGTCGGCGATCGGCGAGCGGACTGCGACGCTCACCGTCTCCTCCGACGCGGCGGACGTCACGGTCACGCTGACCGGCACGGGGACCGAGAGCCGCAAGCCCACAACGACCGATGACGTGCCGGGCGAATTCCGCAATGCGCCGGTTCGGGTGACGCTGACGGCGACCGACGCCGGTGGTTCTGGTGTCGCGTCGATCGAGTACGTGGTGGGCGACGATCCGGCCGACCCGACCGCGGAGGGCAGCGACCCCAAGACCTACGACCCCGCGAACAAGCCGTTGCTGCGCGACGGGCAGAAGATCCGCTACAGCGCCCGCGACGGAGCGGGCAACGTCGAGGCGGCCAAGCTCTCCGCCGCCGCCAAGGTCGATGAGCTCAAGCCGACAACCGTCGACGACGTGCCGGACAGCCCGCGCAACACATCGCTGCCGGTCACGTTGACCGCCGCTGACACTGGTGGTTCGGGCGTTGCCAATACGCGGTTCCTGATCGGGATCGACCCCGCCGATCCGGCGGACGCCGCCAACAACCCGAAGACCTACGACTCAGCGAACAAGCCGACGCTGCGCAACGGCGAGCGGATCCGCTACAGCACGGTGGACAAGGCCGGCAACGTCGAGACGGCGCGGACATCGGTCGCGGCCCGGATCGATCCGGTTGCGCCTGACGCGCCCGCTAAGCCGGTGCTCTCGGCGCTGGCCGCACGGTCGCGATGCGTCCGCAACGCAACGCCCATCGCGCCCCTGAACGGCTTTCGCGGCATGGCGTTCTCCTTCCGTCTGACCACGGACGCGCAGGTGACCTACGTCATCCGCCGGCGCAAGGGCACGCCGGGGCGAAACGTGTGCCCCGTCCCGCGCGGCACCACCCCGGGGCGCTACACCGAGGTCACCAAGCAGGACGGCAAGGGGACCGCGGGCGAGAACTCGACGACGTTGGCCACGACCTCGTCGCTGCGCAGCAGCGCGCGCCGCATCCGTACAGCCAAGGCCGGCCGGACGCGGGTCACCCTCGCCCAGATCGCCAAGAACCAGAAGCTGCGGCCGGGGACCTACACGCTGACGATCACCGCGACCGACCGTTTCGACCAGCGCTCGAACTCCACGAAGGTGAAGTTCTGGGTGCTCAACCCCCGCGGCGGCTGAGCCCCGCCGCGCCGCGCGCAGGACCGTTCAGCGCACCCGCAGCATTCCGCGCTTGACGCTCACGTCAACCAGCAGCACCTTCGTCGCGCGGTCGTAGCGCCAAGCGGACCGCTTCAGCACGCGCTTGCCGATCAATACCCGCCGCGGGGTGAACGGCCGGCGCAGCGTGCCCAGGGACGCCTGCACGGAGTAGGTCCGCCGCCGCGCGCCGCTGATCGTCAGCGTCCACGACTTCCTGCGCACGCCCTCGGTCGAGCCGAGGCGCTCGGTCTCGTTGAACGTCGCCGTCGAGCGGCCGCGGGGGAAGGCGAGCACGCGCATCGCGTCACGGCGGTCGCTCAGGTGCACGAGCCCCGGGGCGTTCCCGTACTCCGCCAGTGTGTCGACGTCCGGCGGCAGCGTGGCGATGAGCGCGCCGGCGCGCGCGAGCAGCGGGAGCTCATCCAGCGGCGCGGGCAGCGTGTGCTCGCGGCCGCCTTCGAGCAGCAGCGGCGCGCGCAGCTCAAAGCCGCCCGTGGCGGGGTCGTAGGCCACGCTGCGCCACAGGTCAACCCACGTCCCCGCCGGCGCGTAAAGCGTGCGCTCCTTCGCTCCTCCCGCGACCACCGGCGCCGCGAGCAGGTCCGGCCCAAAGAGGAACTCGTCCTCCTGCGCGGCCGCCCGGTCGTCGTCCGGATAGGCGAGCCCGAGGTGCTGCATGAGCGGGAGCCCGGTGCGCCGGTAGCGCGCATCGGCCGCCAGGATGTAGGGGTACAGCTGCGTGTGGAGCTTGGCGTAGCGCTTCCACACGGGCAGGACGTCGTCGTCGAAGATCTGCGGGCGGCGGTAGGAGGGGAACGCGAGGCCCGAGCCCTTCGTGCGCATCACCCCGGCGACGGAGCCGAACTCGATCCAGCGCTTCAGCAGCTCGGGCGTCAGCGTCTCCCCCGGGCCGAAGGAGAAGTAGCCGCCGATGTCGGTTCCCCAGCGGCTGACACCCGAGAGCCCCATCGACAGCGCCTGCTTGACCGCGGAGCTCAGGCCGTCGTAGCCGAACACCGTCGTCGGGTCGCCGCCCCAGACGTTGACCGCGCACCGTGCCGCACCCGTCCAGCCGGAGCGCTGGAAGCGCACGACCGGCCGGTTCAGGCGCTTGGTGATGTCGAAGACGCCGCAGTGGTAGTCGCGCGGGTAGCGGTTGTGGATCTGGCTGCCCGGCGTGCCGTCGGCCGAGACCACGTCGGGTGACGTGTACTCGCCGAAGTCCTCCATCCAGCCGTCGTGGCCCGTGTCGAAGGCCTCGCGCAGCAGCCGCTCGTAGAACGCGCTCGTCCCCGGCGCGGTCCAGTCGAACTGCGCCAGCGGCTCGCTCGTGAACCCGGCCGGCTCGCTGCCCCCGACGAACGCGGGGTAGGTGAACGGCACCGGCCCGCCGCCGGGCGTGCGCTGCAGCACGCCGGCGCGCGTCGCCTCGTCGAAGAGCGGCTGGTAGGACGCACACAGGTGCGGGTTGAAGTAGACGAGGTGGGCCAGCCCGGCGGCGTGGAAGGCGTCGTCGCGGCGGCGGTTGTAGTCGGCCTCCCCGCGGTGCGCACCGCAGGGCAGGAAGTGCATCTGCGTCTCGGCCACCGAGACGGGCGCGTCGGCGGCGCGCAGCTTCGCGGTCTCGGCCGCCTCCTCCTCGAGTGGGATCTTGTTCTTCTGCCCCGTCTGAAACCACGGGCCGAACGTCCACGGCGTGGGCGGCGGCGGCTGGCGGCCGACCGCGGCAGTGAAGCGCCGCAGCGCATCGGCCGGACGCGGCCCGCCGAAGAAGCGCAGCCGCAGCTCGGGGGCCTGGGCCTCGAGCTCCCAGACGTCGGCGGCGCCCGGCTGGGCCAGGCGGAAGGCACTGGTCTCGTCGTTGTCGATCAGCACCCCGTAACCGCGGCCCGAGAGCAGCCAGGGGACGGGGAAGTAGGTCGAGTCGTCGCGGTCGCGCGCGCCGTAGGGCGGCGTCGTGGGCTTGACGAAGTTGCGATCGCTCTCGGGGAAGGGCCCGTCGGCAACGTAGTTCTCGACCTCCTGGCCGCGCATGTCGACGTGGTTGGAGCGCTCACCGAAGCCGAAGAAGCGCTCGCCGGGGCGGGCGTCGAAGCCCATCGCGACCGCGCTGGCCGCGGTGCCCCCCTGCGCCAGCGCCGTGAGCCGCAGCACGCCGTCGCCGTCCGGGGCGATGCGCACGCGCAGCGTTCGCGCGGCGTCGGAGGTCTGCACCGTCGCCACGACCGCCTCGCCGTCGCGGCCCAGGCTTGCCGCCCGCGTCGCGCGCGCCAGGTCGCCAGTGGCCCCGCGCACGCCGAGGCCCCGCACCGACGCGCTCGCGCAGCACGGTCGCCCCGCCGGCGTCGAGCAGCTCCACTCGCCACGGGTCGGCGGTGACGACCGCGCGCAGCGGCCCGGAGCCGACCTCGGCCGTCTCGGCCAGGGCACCCGCCGGCGCGCAGAGCGCCGCAAGCGCCAGCAGCAGCGACCCCAGCAGCAGCGACCCTCTCCGCGTCATGCGCGGGATGCTGCCACAGCGCCCGCGTGGCGGCGCCGCCACGCGCCCGGTTCGCCGATCAAGACCCGCCGCCCAGCAACGGCAAGAGCGCTTTCGCCCGCGGCCCGGCCGTGACGTGGATCGCGCCCGGCTCGCGCACCCACGCGATGACGTCCAGCGCGGTCAGCCGGTCGAGCATGAACTGGAAGGCCAGGGCATGCGCTCGCCCGCGGTAGCGCCGCGCGATGTCGAAGGCCCATCCGGTGGTGTGCAGGCTGAAGTTGCGCGTCGCCTCCGCGTTGCGCCGCACGAGCACGCGCTGGTAGTCGAGGTCGCGCACCGTGCTGGTCAGGACGATCGGCTCCCTGCCGGAGATCGCCTTGGTCCCCGCACCGAGGTAGAGCAGCACCGCAAGCGCCTCGGGCTGCAGCGCGCGGTACAGGCGCCGCGACTGCTTCAGGCGCGGCGCGAGCTCACCCATCTTGGGGGAGACGACGATCCCGCGCTCCGACAGCAGCCCCGGCGACAGGCCGGCCAGCGTGCCGTCCGCCCGAGCGCGCCCCAGGGCGAAGGGGTCCTTGAAGATCTGCGTCTCCTCCTGGGGATGGAGCACCTCCTCGGCGGAGTTCTTGTTCGTGTGCAGCGCGGCCAGGCGCGCCAGGGTGGCCGGGTCCTCGCGTGAGAGGCGCATGATCTCCCGGGCGGCCATGACCCGCCACAGGTAGGTCGCCGAGTCGTCGCCCAGCCCGGCGAGGATGCGCCAGGCCTCGGGGTGGCGCAGCGGCGAGGAGGAGAAGAAGACCTCGGCGTAGGGGAGGTCGTCGTTCCCGTAGGCCTTCAGCACGCTCTGCAGGTTCCCGATTCCCATGTGGTAGCTGACGAAGGACAGGTCCTCGCGCCCGAGCTTGCCCCGGGCGATCTTCAGGTAGCGCGCGGTGGCCACCAGCGCCTTGGCGGGGTCGAAGCGCTCGTCGACCCGGCGGCGCAGCGCGCGACGCGCCTCGGCCTTCGGGCCGCCGCGCCGGATGCGCCGCGTCAGCAGCGTGCTGCGCGCGACGTCGACCCGGAGGCCGAGCAGGTTGCGCCCGGTCTCGGCCAGGATCTGCGTCAGCCCGACGGCGCCGTCGAGGTCGTCGGAGGCCATGGCGTCCTCGAAGCCGGCGCTCTCGAGGAAGACGAGCCCCTCCAGGGTGTTGGGGTCGACGTCCGCGGCCCGCGCCGCGGCCTCGACCGGCCCGCGCCAGCGCGCGACCCGACGGGCCGTGGCCACCGCCCCGCCTGGGGTCAGCGCGTACAGCGGCTGCGCGAGCCCCGCCGCCGCGCGCTGCTCGAAGGCGACGCGCTTGTCACTGTCGTAGGCCAGCGGGTCGAAGGCCTCCTCCGACGGCTTCGCGCTCGGCGTCAAGACCGCCGGCCCATCGGGCCCGACACCCGGAACGACGTCGAGGATGTTGGCTTCGTGGCCCGCGAACAGGACGATCGCCGCCAGCGCGGCGACCACGAAGGCGAGCGGGAGGTAGCGACTGGCCACGGCCCTACCTTTGCAAGCGCGATGCGGATCCTGCGCAGTCCGAGCGAGGTCGTGCTCGACGACGACCTCGTGATCGAGGCGGACAACCTCACGGTCCTCGCGCTGCTGCCGGCCGACGCGTTCGATCTCGTCTGCATCGACCCGCCGTTCAACACGGGGCGTCGTCAGGAACGCCGGACGCTGCGGACGCAGCGGGTCCAGGACGGCGCCGCCGGCGGGGACCGCGCCGGCTTCGGCGGGCACCGCTACTCCTCCCGGCTCCTGACCGCGCTGGCCTACGACGACCATTACGCCGACTACCTCGCCTTCCTCGCCCCGCGCCTCGAGGAGGCTCGGCGGGTCCTGGCCCGTCACGGCACGCTCTACGTCCACCTCGACGCCCGCGAGGCCCACGCGGTCAAGCTCCTGCTCGACGAGATCTTCGGCCGCGCGTGCTTCCTCAACGAGATCATCTGGGCCTACGACTTCGGCGCCCGTACCCAGCGCCGCTGGCCGGCCAAGCACGACACGATCCTCGTCTACGTCAAGGATCGCGACCGCTACCACTTCGACAGCGCGCAGGTCGATCGCGAGCCCTACATGGCGCCGGGCCTGCAGACCGCCGAGCGCGCGGCGCGTGGCAAGCTGCCGACCGACGTCTGGTGGCACACGATCGTCCCCACCAATGGCGCCGAGAAGACGGGCTACCCGACCCAGAAGCCGGAGGGTGTCGTGCGGCGGATGGTCACCGCGTCGTCGCGACAGGGCGGCTGGTGCCTGGACTTCTTCGCTGGTTCGGGCACCCTCGGGGCCGTGGCCGGGCCCCTGGGGAGGCGCTACGTGCTGGTCGACCAGAGCCCCGACGCGGTCGCGGTGATGCAGCGGCGCCTGACCCGTCAGGATGCCGTGGCATGAAGCTCTACGTCTGTTACAACACGATGGCGACCTCCCGCCCCGGCGGCCACCCCTGCTCCACGGCGCACAAGGCCCTCGTGGCCGCGGGCCACGAGCCGGAGGTCGTCAAGTCCTACGGGCTCGGCCTGCTGCCCGACAAGCCGTTCAACCAGACGCGCGGGCGCAAGCGCGTCAAGGAGCTCACCGGCCACTCGATGGTCCCGGCCTTGGAGCTCGACGACGGCACGTCGGTCGCGGGCTCGGAGGGGATCATCGCTTGGGCCAACGCCCACTCGGCCGTGGGCGCGTAGCGTGGCTTTTAGTCCGCGGGCGCGCTGCGCACGGCGTTGCGCCCCGCGGCCTTGGCTGCGTACAGGGCGGTGTCGGCGCGGCGGATCAGCTCCTCGCCGTCCTCGCCCGTCCACGAGGCGACGCCAGCGCTGACGGTGATCTCTATCGCGCGCTCCGCCGCCTGCAGCGGGGTGTCGGCCACCGCGTGGCGCAGCGCCTCGACGGCGGCGTCGGCGGCGGCGCGGTCGCTGTCGGGGAGCAGCACGAAGAACTCCTCGCCGCCAAGGCGCCCCACCACGTCCTCCTTGCGCAGCCGTTCGGTCAGGCGCTGGGCGACCATGATGAGCACCGCGTCACCCACGTCGTGGCCGTGGGTGTCGTTGATCGTCTTGAAGTGGTCGAGGTCGAGCATCGCCCCGGCCAGCGGCCTGCCGTGACGCCGCGCGCCGCTGATCGCCGCCGAGAGCCGCCGCATCATGGAACGCCGGTTGTCCAGTCCCGTGAGCGGGTCCGTGAAGGCGAGCAGCTCGAGCTGCTGCGAACGCGCCATGAGCTGATCCTGCAGGGTGCGCGTTCGCTGAGCGCAACGGGCGGCGGCGGCGAGCTCTGCGTCGCTGAACGGCTCCACCAGGTAGTCGTGGACACCCCGCCGCAGCCCTTCCAGGGCGTGGTCGACCGTCACGTCGGTCGCCAGGACCACCACGGCGATCTTGAACAGGTCCGGGTCGCGCTTGATCCGATCGACCAGCGAGGTCCCGTCCGGACAGACGATCCCTTCGTCGGCCAGGAGCACTTCGGGCTCCTGCGCCCGGCACGCGTCGAGCGCCGCTACGGCGTCGGCGCAAGGGACCACCTCGTCTCCGATGGAGGCAAGGACGCTGCACACATGGCCGCGCACGTCAGGGGAGGGATGGGCGACGAGGACGCGCATGGCAGGGCAGGCGAAGCGGGGGGCTTTACCCGGCGCCGTGCGCCGTGACGCACGTGCACGCCACGGCCCGCCTGCGCAGCGCCCCCGGAACGACGGCGACCATGCTCGGGCGCGAGGCCGGGTGCGGGTGGGTCGGTGGCTGCCGGCCCTCCTCGTCCCGGTGGTCGCGTACGTCGCCGTGGTCGGCGTTCGTGGTCGTCCGCTTCGACGGGCGCATCCCGTTCGCGGACTCGCCGCCGGATCAGTGGGCACCGCCCGGGGTGGGGCTGGCCCGCACGCTCGGCACGCTTCTCGACCAGCCGCTGCGCGGGGCGGGCTGGGAGCTGGCCTACGTCGCGCTCGTGCTTGGCACGGTGGGAGGCGTGGCCTGGGCGGCGAGGAGGCGCATCACCGCGGAGTCCGTGATCGCCCTCGCCTACGGCCTTGCGGCGCTCTGCCTGGGCACCGGCGTGTGGCTGGACCGCTGGGCCTTCGTTCGCCTGTCCGCGCCGCTTCTCGCGTTCGCGATCCTCGCCGGCGTATCGGCGCGGGGGCGCACGGCGGTCGCCTTCCCGTGCGCGGCTGCCGCTCTCACGGCGCTGGCGCCCGTCCTGGCCATGTGACTGCCGCCAGGCGGCAGCCGCCGGTGCCGCGATCCGTGCCGGGCGTAGATTCTCCACTTGCGAGCGAGGGAATCGTCCCGAACGGCGTAGGGCGCGATGGTCGAGCTCGGCCGTGTGATCGCCGGTCTCGGGCGGGAGGCCAGACCGGCGCCAGCGTCCCACCCCGGCGCCTGGTCGAGCAAGTGCGCTCCGCACCGCGCGGTGACTGCGACCCCAGACCCGGCGAAGGGGTACCGTTGACCCATGACCTCCGAAGCAGTGACACGCAACGTCCGTCTCGGTCGCGCGGGGGCGCTGCTGGCCGGCGCGGTCGTCTACGCCCTGCTCGTCTACGGCCCGCTGCAGTTCTACTGGACGCCTCTGCTGCTCGGCTTGGTCTACTTCGGCGCGGCGGCAGCCGGCGGTCGCCGCGGTGGCCTCTGGGCAACCGCTCTCGTCCTGACGGGTTGGGGCGTCGGGGTCCTGCTGGCCACCAAGCTCGCCAGTGTGAGCTCCGGCGACGGGTACCTCATGGGGGTCGGCGCCGCGATCGTCGCGGCGGGCGTGCTCGCTCGCAGCGGCTTCGCCATCGACCTCCTGAGCGTCGGCGGGACCGTGCTGATCGCAGGGATCCTGCACAACGCGGCGGGCGACCCCGTGCAGGCGCTCGTGAAGCCTTGGCCGTACGTCGCGTTGCTCGCTGGTGTCGGAGCGCTGAACCTCGTGCTGGCGCTCGCGCCGCGAACCAGCCCGGCGTCCTCGTCGGTGCGCACGCCGAAGCAGTCGGGCGTGGAGGCAGCGCAGGCCTCACCGACGATCTGACGAGCCGGTCCCGGCGCCGGCCCGGTGTCGACACCGATCACGACCGACCGGAGGCGGCTGACCGGTGCGGCTGGATGGCGCGGACACCCACGTCACGGAGTGGGTCCCCGTCCACCGGACCCGACGGTGTGGAGCTGCTGGTGATGGCCCACCTGCCTGCTCGACGCCGAGGCTTCCCCGGAGCGCCTCTCCCACGCACGCGCTGTACGCCCGACACCATGCCGACAAGCACGCTGCAGATGGGCGGAAGCGTGCCGTTCGACGACCTCTTCGCAAGAAGCCGAGCGCGCGGGCGGCTCCGCGGTGAACGACAGGGAGGAAACCCCCGCAGCGGGCCGATTCCCTCGAAGTTGAGCTAGCCGGGCTCGAACCGGCGACCTCCTGGGCGCGATTGAGTCCAGAGGGGTCGTCAGGGGACGCGGGCGACCAGGGAACCCTGTTCTGATCGAAGGTCCCGCTTTCAGCGTCGCCGGTGTTGTGCGCCCGAGGCCAGGTTGATGTTCCCTCTCCGTTCCCTAATGGCCCACACGCGTGCGGCCTAGAACGGCTCGTAGGCAACTTCGCCGGCCAGGACGGCGGCGTTCAGGTCGTACAGCGCGCGGTTGCGGGCCCGCACGTCCCCGAGCAAAGCGCTCGTCCAGCCGTAGGCGGCGATGACTGCAAGGTCGAGCTCGGCATGCGCTTCGCGAAGCGACACGAAGGCGCCGTCATCGACGCGGTTGTAGAGCTGCGTCAGGCCGATGCGATGCTCAGCGCAGAGGGTCCGACGAAGGTCAAGAAGCTCGCGGGCCAGCTGACCGATCCGCTCACGCTTCTCGTTTGTGGACTGCGGCCAGGGGAAGGTCTCGAACGCGCTGCCCGGGGTGTAGCGAATGTCCGCGCGCAGCGTCGAACTCTTCTTCGCGGCCCAGTCGGTGTGGACGCGACTGGTCAGCACGCCCAGCGCGTAATCGGTATCGAGAGCGAAGACGTTGGCGGCGTTACTGACTCGCCAATTTCGATCGCTCCAAGCGAACAGGATTCGTTTGCCAGTGGCCGTGCCGGCGACAAACCGGTCGAGGGTCTCCGCTGCCCTGCGAAATTCCGGACGCGGGCGCCAGAGGCGCCACCACGAGTTCGCGTAAACCGGGTCGTCGTCGCGGAGCGGTTTGACGCGCTCACGAACGAGGTCGAGGGCCGCCGGATACTGCATGGCTAGTTCCAGCGGCTCGGCCCCGAAATCGATGATGTACCGGGAAGGCGCTTGGTCGACGCTTGTTGTGATGTCTCTGCCGCCGAAGTAGGGCAGCACGACCCGGGAGTAGTCGGCTTCGCTACGTCCGATCAGGTGCTCGCCCTCGGCAGATGACAAGACGAACCCGTCGCCACGGGGTATGACGCCCTGATATGCAAAGCCGCGGTTCGCGGGGATAGCCGGTACGTCCGCAATTGGGATAGTCGACTCGTCGAGGGCCGTGTCGACGGCCTCAACTTCGACTTGGTCCAGCACAAAATGCTCCGGAGACGGATCGGGGGCTTTGACCCAGTTCACGATGCTGACCTCCACCACCGCGTCACCCGGCCACGGTTGTGATGAAACCGCGTCCGTGATGACCCCGCCGTGCTCCACGACGTAGTTCAGGCTGGCCGAGCGTGCCCGGTTCTGCGCTATGGAGTTTGTGCCGACCAGGCCGGCGCGTTGTCCGGGCTCGAGGTGGTCCTGCGTCTTGCGGAACCAGTAGACGCAATGGTCCTTCAGTCCGCAGCCGAATTCGCGCTTGAGCCACTCGACGTAGTTGTCGCCGAGTAGCCCTCGAAGGTTGCGGTCGCCGTGAAACGGCGGGTTGCCCACCACGACGCTCGACTGTGGCCACGGGACGCGAAGCGCGTCCCCGACGCGTACCCCTGAGAGGTCGCCGAGCGGCAGAGTCGCCTCGTCGAGGTCGAGTTCGTCGACCGCGAGCTTGTGGCCCATCCAGAGCGTGACGCGGGCGAGCGCTACGGCAAAGGCGTCGATCTCGATGCCCTTGATGTTCGTGAGTGGGAAGAACGCGGCCAGGGCGGTCTGGTCGGCACGCCGGCGTCCCTGCGCGAGGCGGAGCTCGGCCTCGCGATCGTGCAGTCGCCGCTCCAGCCGCCGAAGTTCGCGGTAGGCGGTGTAGAGGAAGTTCCCTGAGCCGCAGGCTGGGTCGAGCACGACGTAGTTGAGCAGCTGGTTCTGGAGCGCCTGGACCTCGGCCAGCGATCCGGCATTCTCGATCTGCTCGCGCCACGGGTCGACGATGGTCGGCTTGATCACCTTCTGTATGTCGACCTCGTGGGTGTAATGGGCGCCGAGAGCGTGCTGGGCGTCACCGCCGAGAGTGCCTTGCAGGAGTGACCCGAAGATATGCGGCTCGACCTTGCGCCAGTCGTACTCGCAAGCGAGGCGCAGCACGAGCAGTTCTTCCTGCTCGAGGTGGATCTCAGCAGGCTCGTCGAACAGGCCGCCGTTGACGTAGCGCGTGTCGGCGTACAGGCCGCCGCTCGGGCGCGGTCCTGGCCGGTTGAGCCACTGGAACAGGCTGCCGAGGTCGTCGGCGCTCGACCGTTGGCGGTTCTCGATCAGGCCGTCGACGATGCGTGTGAACAGGTGCCCCTCCAGTTGACCGAGGTCCTCTGCGAAGAGGCACCACAGCGACTGCAGCAGGAAGTTCTGGCGGACGTCCGGGCCGGCGGCGTGCCGATCGCCCAGCCGGTGGTAGAGGCTGGTCATCAGCCGAACGGCTTCGCGAGTGACGGCTTCCTGCGAGGCGAGAAAGACCGGCTCGCGGTCAGCGAGAAACATCAGAGCGTCCATCCGGTCGGGCAGCTCCAACAGCGTGAAGTCGGCCCGCGGCTCGTTCGGGTACGCGCCCGGCTCCCAGATCTCGAAGCGCTGGAAGGCGCACAGGACGACGAACCGCGGTGCCGGGACGTTGTGCGCAGAATCGGCGGCGTTGCGCCAGTACCCCAGCGCCTGCTCGCGATGCTGGGCCAAGCGACCGGCCTCGCTGGGCCGCTTCATCTCGACCACGCAGCGTCGAGGCCAGATCAGATCGAGGAACTTGCCCTGCTGTGGATCCTCGAAGCGCGCCCCGGCGGCGACGCGGTCCGTGCCGAAACACGCAAAGAGCTCATTGAGGAACGTCTGGGCCTCGGCACGCTCACTGCCGGCGTAGATACTCCACTTGCGAGCGAAGTCGACCAGCCGACGCTGGATCTCCTCCCCGGTCAACGCAGCGGGGAGCGCTCAGACCACGAGACGGAGGGAATCGTCCTGAACGGCGTAGTACGTGCCTTGTGACAGCTGCCGGTGGAGGTCGGCCAGCGACGCTTCGCTGGCCCGAAGAGCCGCCACGATGTGCTCAGCGGCCCCGTCGCGGGCCAGTTCGTCTGCCGCGCGTTGCGCGCGCAACCGGGCGTCTGACAGGTGCAGCAGGACCTTGGCGATTTCCTTGGACTCCCGCTCGGTCATGACTGCACCGTACGCAACGAGACGGACGCCCCACGGGCTCTAGGCGCCTCTAGCCGCAAAGAGCGACGCCTTCCTGCGCGAACCTAAGCTGTCAGCACGCGGGAGACTGGCGCGGGCGCGGCGCCATCTGGTCACTCGGCGACGAGGGGGCGTCCGTAGGCGCTCAGGTCGAGCGCGGTGACCGTGCCGAGGGACTGAAGGCGCGTGAAGAGCCGGGTGAGAAAGAACACGAGCCATGCTTCGGCGTCGCTCACGACCATCGCAGGCGCCTCGCCGTCCTCGTAGCGGAGTTCGAAGCCGCCCTCCCCCGCGACTGCGCCGAGGTCGAGGCGTCCCTCCTCCGGGGCATCCCGCAGTGCGATGGCCAGAGGATCACCGAACGTGGGCGACCAGCCGCTCCCCGTCGTGAGGATTCCGGCGAGGATCTGGAACGGCTCCCGCGGCTGCGCGGTTCCCCCCAACCAAACGATCGGCACGCTGGTCCGTCGCAGCGCGCGTACCGACGCCGCCTTTTCGGCCGCGTACAGCACGTAGTCGCGGGTGAGCTCAGGCTTGACCTCGAAGACGGCGTAGACGCTCTCGGCCGGGATGTAACGATGGCCCGCCTGTTCGAAGAACAACGGGCAGAAGTGCGCGTCGTGGACGACGAGATCGATCTGGTCGCTGCGGTTACCGTCGGCGTCGATGATGAACGCGCTTGAGACGGCGTAGCGGCTCGGCAGGAACCCATTGCCGCCGTGGCGACCGTCCAGCGCGGCGATCCAGTTCGCCTCGCCGACGTCGCCCTTCGCCGTCGGGTGCCAGTGGACGCCGGCGCTGGCAAGCTCCGCGAGCAGCGTCTCCTGCTTGCCCATGAGGAGGCTGCGGAGGTCGACCCGCATCATGGCTTCGGCATCCGGTTGCCGAACAGTTCGCGCCACGCGTCCACAGCGGCCCGCTCGCTGCCGTCGTCCTCAAGCTGCACCGCGCGCTCGGCGACGGCGAGCGCTTCGCGCAGCCGCTCGGCGGCCGCCCGCTTCTCCCTTGCAGTCATCGAGGAGTTGACGTCGGGGCCAAGGCCGGCCGGGTCCGGCCACTCCCCCTCGACCCGCTCGGCGGCGTTGGCCAGGAAGAGGACGATCTCGTCCTGATAGCGGCCGAACGGCGGGCGGATCAGGTCGAGGGCCATGACCTCGAGGAGGAACGACGGACGGACCGGCTTACCCCACTCGCGGTTGAAACCCTTGATCATCTTGACGAGCGGGATCCACTTCGCGTCGCACGCGGCGTTCTTGTCGGTGGCCTTCTGCTTATGGACCGCGGGGTCGGAGGCGATCCAGCTGCCGACGGCCCGGTCGGGGATCTCGTAGCCCCCGCCGCTGCGATCGAAGGCTAGGACGACATCGAATGACGGAACCTCGTCGGTGCTCGAGAACTCGACCGTGCATGAGCGACGGCCGATCGAGGGAACCGGGGCGGTGTACTTCTTCGCGAGCTCGTCCCGCAGTCGTGTCAACGCCGCGGCGGGCGTCCCATTGCGGAGGTGCGCGTCGGCACCGTCGGCCTTCAGCACGCAGAAGATGTCGACGTCCTTGAGCTTCTTCGTCTTCGTGTGCCGGGCGTAGGAGCCGGTGAGGAACGTCCGGTCGATCTCTAGGTGCCCGCACAAGTGCTCGCGGATCTCATTCTGGCGACGCGACGCCAGCTTCTGCTCGGTGGCCGTAATCTCAAGGTTCGACTTGAGCTTCGCGAACGCTTCGTCGACGTAGCCCATGTCACGCGCCCTTCGAGAAGTACATGAGCGATGCGCTCGCGTCGGGGCCGCTGCCGAGGCCGCCTAGGTTGTACGACGACATCCCGCTGGTGTCCGCCGCGGTTGTCGACGACCAGCCGTCGACGTGGGTGTGGCTCCAGCGGTGGCTGACCACGACGCGGTACGTAGCGTCGGCGGGGACCGTCTCGTACTTCGCGAGCGCGCGGGCGAGGCGGGCCTGGCTGGTGACGAACGTGATGTCCCCCGCGCCGGAGACGCGGTAGGACAGCGGCACCCGGAAGATGGCGTCGGGGTCTGAAGGGTCCCCGCACTCGAGGCGGACGTCCTCCAACGAGCCCTCTGCGATCCAGGTCGTTAGCCCGTCCTCGATGACCGTCCAGTGCTGGTTGAGATAGCCGGCGCTCAGCCCAAAGTGGGCGAGGATGTCCTGAAACGTCCCCATGACCGCATCCGTGAGATGGACGGCCGTCCGGACATTCGTTCCGACGTGCGTTCCGACGGTAGTGCTCATAGCGCATTCCCGGCCGAGCGGCGCAGTGCGCCGATGTCGATGTCCGAGGCGAGCACGGTCGCCGCGGCGCTGGCGGCCTTCTCCGCCGGTGGCGCATCCGTCGTGACGTGGCCGAGTCCGCGAACCGCGTCTTCTACCCAAGAACTGATCGGCGACGGCCCAGGGAGATGGAGGGTCCACGCTGTAGCGGTGGCCGCGCCGGGGACCTCCCCGAGGTTCTCGTCGACGGCGGATGCCGCATCCCCGCTGACGACGGTGATCTTGACGCGCAGCGGGTCGGCGGCCACCACGATCGGGTTCTCCGCCAGGTGCTTGCCGGCGACGAGCATTCGGACGGCCGCGTGCGCGGCCTCGGTCTCGCTTGCGACGGTGTCCTGGTCGATGTCGCCCGAGCGCGCGAGTGTCTCGCGCACCATGTCGAGGATAAGCGCGGCCGTCTCGCTCGCGGAGCGCTCAGGGGCGCCAGCGATCGCCCTATGCCGCGTGGACACGGTGTACCTCCTCCCCGCGGTGCGGGCGCAGCCCCGAGGAGGCGTCGACCAGATCATCTATCGACAGCTCGCTCACGTCCACGGCCGTCTCCGGCCGCTGTGCGAGCGCGAGCGCCACCAGCTTGCGCGCCTGGCGGCCGTCGATGCCCTCGACCTCTGCGGCGACCCGGCGAAGCCGCGCGTCGTCGGCGACCGCCCGGAGTCGCGGGTGGCGCTCTGCGAGGGTCAGCAGCACGTCGCGCAAGATCGCGTGGATCGCCTCGGCCGTCGGCAACGGGACCTCGATCACCGCGTCCGCCCGCGAGAGGAAGGCCTCATCCAGGCCGCGGAGGAAGTTCGACGTCACGACGAACACGAGGTGCGGCGCGCTGGTGGCTAGATGGTCCATAGCCGTTAGGACCGCGTCCGTCGCTCGGTGGACGTCGACCGGGTTGGCGGACAGCGACGACTCGCTGCGTGCGACGGCCATGGACTCGACCTCGTCGAGAAGGACCACGCCAGGCACACCGTCGTCGGCGAGGCCCGGCAGGTATTCCGTCAGAAGCTCGTCGACGAGCTGCTGGCTCTGCCCGTGTTCCGCGCTCATCAGGCCGTGCGGTTTGACCTCGAGCAGCCGCGTTGGGCGACCGCCCAGGACCTGGGACAGCTGGTGCGCGAGGCCTTTCGCGAGGGTAGTCTTTCCCGTGCCAGGCGCCCCAACGAGGGCCACCAGCCCGTGAACGGCGGTCTTCTCGAACGGGAACTCCGCGCGGAGGTGAAGCGCGAGCAGGGCGTGGTTGATCAGCCGAGACTTGATGTCGGGGCCCACGATCACGCTCTCCCACGCACGAGCCAGCGCATCATCGGGCGCTTCGGTCACACGGACGGCTTCGCTGACGGCGACGCTGGTCATCTGGGATCTCCTAGCCGCGCGAGCTGCGCGGGTCGCGGCTGCGCGGGTACGTATTGCGCTCGCCGATCTTGCCGTCGGCCTTGTGGATCACGTGCTCCGCGCCGCGTTTTACCGCCATACGGCGCCCTTCCGCCTGGGCGGCGGCCTTGTTCGGCGCCGTATTCGAAACGCGCCCATTGCCCTCGGCCCGGTTGGCCCAGCCATCACCGTGCTTGATCGTGTGGATGTCGCCCTTTGCCATCAGAGTCACTCCTCGTCGTTTGCCGTACCGGTCTACGTTAGATTCAGAACAGAAAGCATAGAGTACCGCGACGCGTTGGGAGTTGAGACCACCGAGGGGACGAACTCGTCGGGCGGACACCGTAAGATCCGATGCTGATGCCCCCGTCAGCAGAGCGGTTCGACGAGCGCCTGCGCCGCGAGCGCGAGAAAGCTGGCCTGTCGCTTGCGCAGCTCGGGGCCGCCACTGGAATATCGAAGGCGTACCTGGTGAAGCTCGAGAATGAGCCGAGCAACCCGTCGCTGGAGCTGATGGCCAGACTCGCAGAGGCGCTGGACATCACGGTCGCCGACCTGCTCGCCGGACCTCGCTACCGGGCGGACCCGGACAACCTGCAGATCCCCACACTGCTGCGGAAGTTCGCCGACGACCAGGGGCTGAGCTCCCCGGAGGTGCGGACGCTGGCGAGCATTCGCTTCCGGAAGGGCGACGAGCCGCGCTCAGCAGAGCGCTGGGCGTACATCTACCACTCGCTGCGGCTTAGCCGCGGCTTGGACGCGGAGGCCGATGCGGGCCAGCCGTAGACCATGGACGGAGCCCCTCGTCGTGAAGCTGGTAAAGCGTCACAACGGGCGAGCCCCTGAGCAGATCGTCGAGCGCCACGCGGAGGCGCTACGGCGAGACGCGGAGCAAGAGAGTTTGCCGATTGATGTCGACCTAATTGCCTCGGTCCACGGCGTGAAGCGACGGCGCGCGGCCTGGGACTTTGCGGGCAGGATCTACGCGGAGCCGGATGGCCAGCTGGTGATGGACCTCAACAATCAAGACGGCGACGAGCGCCAGCGGTTCACGTGCGCGCACGAGCTGATGCATCTTGCGTTTCCGGGGTTCAAGAAAGAAACCCGCTACCGGCTCGAGACGAAGGCCCCCGGGGCGCACGCGCGCAACGCCGAGGAGGAGTACCTCTGCGACTTAGGCGCAGCAGCCCTGTTGATGCCAGCCGCGTTAGTCCGCAACGAGTACACAGTCGCGCTGGGGCTCAAGGAGGTCGAGCGCCTCGCCGCCGCCGCGCACGTCAGCCTCCAGGCCGCGGGCAATCGGATCGTCTCGCTCTCGCAAGAGAAGGCCGCTTTCCTCGTGTTCGAGTGGTTGCACAAGCCGGCCGACCGACCGGGGCTGCGGCGGGGCGAGGACATACCCAAACGGCTGAGGCTGCGCTATGCGACGGTCAGCGGGATCGACGCATACATCCCGCGATTCAAGGGCGCGGCCGACGGGAGCGCGTTCTGCCGAGCGTGGCATGGACGTCGCCGCGAGCGGGGGCAGGAGCCCCTGCCGGGAGCAGAGTCGCTGGGCCTGTTCGATGTCGAGGCAAAGGCGTACGGGGCCGACGAGCGGCGGCTCGTGCTCGCGATGGCGCGGCAGACCACGGCTGCATAAGAAATCGCGTCCGGCTGTTCGCCGACGCAGTCCCCAGGTTCCCGGACCCGAGCGGTTCGTCCTGGACCAGCAGCCGACGGTCTTCTGGAGCGCCAGCTGCGATCTGTGTCGCGCTCGACCGGGCCTCGTGCCATTCGCGCATGACCTCGGCACCGAATAACCGCTCTGCGCGGGTGTACACACAGCGCGGCAGTAGCGCATTGGCGTGTGGACCTCTGCGGTGAGCGAGCGCGTGCTGATCGATCGCAGAGAGGACCTCGTGTCGGAGGTCACTGAGCGCCTCGCCGTGCTGGGCCAGGTCGTCCTCTTGTGCTTGGTCGAGCAGCTCGCGGCTGGGTCGGTGATGCCAGGTCACCATCGACTTCCTCATGCCCGCTTGAGACGTTGAGGCGCCAGGGCCCGGAAGCCAGCTCGGCTTCAGCTCCGCGGTCACTCGTTCGCGCCCGCGTCGTCTGGGCAACGTGTAAGTCAGCGCCCCGGCACAACAACAACAACGCCTGCACAGAAGTGCACCGGGGGTGCTTGGGCCGCTCGCGCGACATAGGGGCATGCTCTCTGTTTGGAAGCTCGCGGCCGGCAACCAGCCGGAGCGCTACTACCTCGAACAGGTCGCCCACGGCCGCGAGGACTACTACGCCGGCGAAGGCGAAGCACCGGGACTGTGGGCCGGCAGCGCCAGCGCGGCACTCGGGGTTGACGACCAGGTCGACGACGACGGCCTGACCCGGCTGCTGCAGGCCCGCAACCCGATCGATGGGGGTGAGCTACGTCGGCCGGTCAGCGACGGTGCGGTCGCGGGGTTCGACCTTACGTTCCGCGCGCCGAAGAGCGTGAGCATCCTGTGGGGCACAGCCGATCCTGCGGTCACCGCGCAGGCGCAGGCCGGTCACGATCGCGCGGTGACCGAGGCGCTGGGGTATCTGGAGCGTGAGGCCTGTCGGGCGCGCCGCGGCCACGGCGGACACCAGCAGGTCACCGGCAACGGCTTTGTCGGCGCCGCCTTCCGCCACCGCACCTCAAGGGCGAGTGATCCGCTGCTGCACACCCACGTCGTCGTCGGCAACCTGACCTGCGGCCCCGACGGCCGCTGGACCGCCCTTGACGGCCGGCTGCTGTACCGCCACGCCAAGACCGCCGGTGTTCTCTACCAGGCGGTCTTGCGCGCGGAGCTGACCGAGCGCCTCGGCGTGCAGTGGGGTCCCGTTGAGCAGGGCTGCGCAGACCTCGCGGGTGTTCCCCGCCCGGTGATCGAGCACTTCTCCCAGCGCCGGGCGGAGATCCTCGAGCACATGCGCCAGCGCGGCGAAACGTCGAGCCGTGCGGCGCAGGTCGCGGCGATGGATACGCGGCGACACAAGCAGCACGAGCAGGTCGATCAGCTCCGCGAGAACTGGCGGGCAAGGGCAGCAGAGCAAGGCCTGGGGCGAAGCGAACTCGACGCGATCACCGGCCGACAGCTACAGAACGCACGCGCTTTTCATCCTGAGACCGAGGCTTTGCTGGTCGCTCGTGAGGTGACCGAGAACGCGAGTACCTTCGATCGCCGCGATGTTCTGCAGGCGTGGGCCGCCCTGCGCGGTCAGGGCGCCCAGGTCGCCGACCTGGAGCACCTCGCGGACAGGCTGCTGACCGGCCCGGCAGTGATCCGCATCTCGGGAGACGGACATGACGCCCGCTTCACGACGCCCGAGCTACTCACGCTCGAACGCGAGCTCCTCGACGATGCGTCACAGCGCCACGACGCCGGCGTCGCACTCGTTGCGCGGGCCCAGGTCGACCGTGTCATCGAGGCGCGAGGGACGCTGTCTGACGAACAGGCAGCACTCGTCCACGGCCTCACCGGCGAAGGGTCTGGGGTCCAGATCGTCCGGGCGCCGGCCGGCACGGGCAAGACCTTTGCGCTGGAGGCTGCGCGTGAGGCGTGGGAGCAAGGCGGCCACCGAGTGTTCGGAGCCGCACTGTCGGCGCGCGCCGCATCCGAGCTCCAATCACAAGCAGGTATCGACAGCACCACCATCGCCCGCCTCCGGGGCGATCTCGATCGCGGGCACGCTTTGCGTGCGGGCGATGTGCTCGTCGTGGACGAGGCGGGCATGGTCGGCACCCGCGACCTGCACGCCCTGTCTCGGCACGCCGCGGAGACGGCGGCGAAGCTGGTGCTGGTTGGTGATGACCGTCAGCTCCCGGAGATCGCCGCGGGCGGCGCGTTTCGCGCGATCGCCGCGCGCCAAGGCGCCCTCGAACTGACCGAGGTTCGCCGCCAACGCCACACATGGGACCGCGAAGCGCTCCAGGCGCTACGCGACGGCGAGATCGAACACTGGGCCAACGCCTACCGCGAGCACGGACGGATCGTCGCCCGACCTATCGCGCACAGCGTCCGCTGCCAACTCGTCTCCGACTGGTGGAACGCCACCCAGCAGCCTGGGGTTGATGCGGTGATGATCGCCCACCGCCGCGCCGACGTCGCCGAGCTCAACGACCGCGCCCGAACCCTCGCCCAAGCTGCCGGCCAACTCGGCAAAGAAGAAGTCATTGCTGGTGACCGCGCCTTCAGCGCGGGTGACCGGATCGTCTGCGAACGCAACGACCGCAAGACCGACCTCGTCAACGGAGCGCGCGGACAGGTCACCGCGGTCGACCCCGAACGATCAACGCTCACGCTTCGGCTCGACGACGGCCGCGAAGTCCAACCCAGCGACGATTACCTCAACGGCGGGCATCTCGCCCACGGCTACGCGCTGACCGCCCACAAAGCCCAAGGCGCCACCGTTGACCGGGCGTTCGTGCTCGGCTCCGATGAGCTGTACCGCGAGTGGGGCTACACCGCTCTCTCAAGCCACCGCGACGAGGCACGCTTCTACCTCGTCTCACCAGGCTCCACCGAACGCAACCTGCCCAACCCCGAACCCGGGCCCGACGTGATCACCGAGCGGCTCGTGAGCATGCTGGGCGACTCACGGATCCAACGACTCGCGACCGACCAGCTCGAACCCGCCACACCAGCGGAGGACCAGGAACGCCAGACCCTGGTCGCTTCGATGCTGAAACTCGATCGCGAGAAACGCCATGCCGCTGAGGAGGCCGACCGCGTGCGAACCCGCAGCGCCGTGACCCGCGACCGGATTGAACTCAACGTCACCGCGCGCGGGGAGCTGGGGCTGTTCGCGCGCCGCGACCGCAGCGAACTTGCCGAGCGCATCAACCGCGACCAGGACAACCTGACCCGGGACCAAACCGAGATTCAGAATCTGAGCGGCACCCACGACACCGCCGTCGAGCGCCAGCTCACCTGGCTCGCCGAACACGGTGACCGAACCGCCACCCTGCTCATCGCAGAGCAACACCGCGCGACCGAACGATCCGCGATACAGACCGACGGGCTCCGCTCATCGCTTGCCGGCCGCAGCCACGACGACCCAGGCCTGCTCGAACGCGACCAACTCGCGCGCCAGCACCTCCAAGACATCGACCGTGCACAAGCACAGTCGCGAGGCCCGGCTGACCTCGCCACTCCGCGGGACGGCCTCGACCTCGAGCTCAGTTGACTCCGCTGTCATGCAGCTCGCTTCTGCCTCGAAGCGGCAGCCGGAGGTTCTCATTCGCTGGGCCGGGTCGTGATGATTCCGGCGCTGGCGGTGACGACCGAGAAGATGCCCAGCAGCTCCACCGGGGAGAGCAACTGGCCGAGCCAGACAGCGCCCGCTATCGCGGCGACCGCAGGGTCGAGACTGAGCAAAACGCTGAACGTCTTGACCGACACCGCTTTCAGCGCCGTGTACTCGAGCGTGTACGGCACAGCGATCCCCAACACGGCGACGAGCGCCACCAGCCCTAGGTCGGCCGCAGCGTCAATTTTGACGATCGCGTGCGCCGCAACGGGAAGCGTTAGGACCGCGGCCGCGCCGACCTCGAAGACCAGACCGTCTAGGCCGCTGCTGCGGCCAATCAAGCCGCGGTTGAGAGCTAGGACGACAACCGTCAAGCCGGCGGCGAGGAGGGCGAGGGCGAGGCCGCCCGGCGACCCCGACGGCGCCGCGCCCGCCACCGCGAGGACGCCCGCGGCAGCCGCACCGATCCACAGCAGATCAAGTCGCCGGCGCCGGGCGCCGACGAGCGCGACAGCAAGCGGACCCAGGAACTGAACGGTCACAACAGTGCCGAGGGGTGCGCGGGCGATGGCCGCGTAAAGGGCAAAGTTCAGCGCCGCCAGTGCAGCGCCCGATGCCAGCGCGAGCATCCAGAAATCGGGCGAGCGACCCCTCAACGTCGGACGGACGAGGAGCATGAGCACCGGTGCGGCGATCGCAAAGCGCAGCGCGCCGGTGCCGTACGGCCCGTAGAGCGCGAACACCGTCGTCGCAAGCGCCGCGGAAGTCTGGAGCGAGGCGCTACTCGCCAGCACCAGCCCAGGCCCTCCCAGCCATGACGCAGCGCCAGAGTCAAGGCGCCGCGGACGGCGTGGCCGCCACGGCACGTCGTCGGCGACGCGCCGCAGGAAGCCCCCCGGGCCCCGCCGGTTAGCAACAACCGCCCGCATCACCCGAGACGCTACTCGTCCGCCGGGCACTCTCGCAAGGATGGCGGGCACGGTGCTTTCGCCCGGCAGGAGCGACCCCACACGCGCGCTGGCTCTGCTCCTCGTGCCTCGATACAGCAGCCGCGCCCCGGGTATTCGTTAGTTCGTGGAGCCGCTGTTCATCACCGTCGGAATCGGGTTCCTGATCGGCGTCATGACAGGTCGATGGTGGGGGCTCTCGATACCCATCGCGTTAGGCATGTGCTGGTTGTTGTTCCTCGCAGCGAGCGACAACCTTGATTCGCCGGAGGAAGACGCTCCAGGAGGTCCGCTGGGACTGGTCCTCATCTTCACGATTCTCGCGCTCGGCGGAGCGGTGCTGGGAGTCGCGGTGAGACGCCTCATCCGGCGTTCGTAGCCCCACCCGCTTGTCGTCAAGGCGACGGTGCGGCACACGTGCCAGCGGTACGGTCTGTGCGTGCTGGCGTTCCTCGGCAATGTGGAGTGGAACGGCGACTTCGTCACGGGCGTCGCCCTCCTCGCGTTCGCGCTCGCCCTGGTTGGGTTCGGCTTCGCGTGGGCGCGCCCCCGTGCGCTGCTCATTCTCGCAGCGGTGTGGACGGTTCCTCTCGTCGGCTCCGACCTCCTGTACTTCGGGCTCGGAATCAATCTGGTCGGGTACTGCGGCGAGCCAAAGTGCGACCCCGGGCCACTTCCCGCGACCCTCGGGTTGCTGGCTCTGCCGATCGCGCTCGTCCTGGCGTTTGCCGGAATCACCGTGCGCGCTCGGCGTTCCGCGACCCCGCAATAGGGCTGCCAAAGACGGCGGCTTTCGCTTTCGCCTGAGGCTGTCGCGCAAATGGGCCGGGAGGCGCGGGACGCAGGTCGGTGGGAGACGAGCTTCCGATTCGCTTGCTCCACCGGACTGTCGTCCCACTCAGTGCGATTCTCGATGCTGCTGAGAATGGGTCGTCCCATCCCAGATTGACGCACCGGATCCGTGAGTGGTTTGTGCGACAGCCTCGCCTGGTTGCGGCGTCCATGAAGCCTCGCTGCTTCTCGCGTGTAGCGAGGCGTACGGCTCTGCGAGAGACCTAGCGCCCCCCGGCGCGTTTCGCTGCTCGGCGATCGCGCTGGTTCTGGCGACTGCGATGGCCGGCGGAGCAATACTTCGCGTGCCGCGCGTTGTCGAGCTCGACACCGCACTCCGGGAGTTGGCAGTAGGTGACGGGCCGACCGATCGGTCCGCCGACCTCAGACCACCTGCTGCCGTCAACGATGTCGCCGACTGCGGTCCAGTGGAGCCCGTACTCAGCGGCGAGAACGCGGAGGGACTCTCCGTCCCACGCGCGGTTTCGGATGTCGAGGATGTCGTCGAGCTCCAGGTCGGAGCGAGTCTCGCGGGCGATCGCCCGCATCGCAGCTGTGTAATCACGCCGCAGAAGGTGCTGCGGGTTGACACATGCGGGATGGCGGCAGCTGTGAAAGATCCGGTGGTCCGCGGGGATGGCTTCGTGAGCGTCTGCGTAGGCAAGGCGGTGAGCCCGTGCCTGGCCGCGGTAGCCGTAGCCACTTGAGGCGATCCGGCCCAGCCACAACCAGCAGCCTGACTCCGCGTCGACGGAGTAGTGCTTGCCTTCCACAAAGCGCATAGAGGCAGCTTTGCACGACTGGACGACAGACTCCTGGCGGCGGCATGAGACGGCGCGCAGGCAAAGTGCTAGACCGCCGGAGCGCAGGTCGCACCTATGCCTGGCCTCGGTCGCCGCGCCATACGGCGCTGATCGGGTAAGCACTTAGGGGGCAGGGTCGCCGTGGTCCCCTTCAACCTTTCCGGTCGCGCCTTTCGCACTGCCACACACTTTCGTTGCCACCTCTGGGCGACGCTTGTGCGGGGCAGCCTGCGTGATTGGGAGGGGGTCTTCTGCCTCTCGCGCGACATAGAAGGGGTGCAGTTGCCCCCGAACCCCGAATCGCAGATCGCGAACGCTGTGCTTGCGGCCCTCCTATCGGACCCGGATGCAATGAGACGCCTTCAAGAGGCTGTCCGCGTCGGCGCTGCCGCCGGCGAACCTTCGACGGCATCAGCCTTCACCGTTCACTCCCTCGCAGGAATGCTCGGCGTTTCTCCGCGGGTGGTGCGCAATGCAATCGCTCGCCATGAGCTCGATGCCGTCAAACGCGGCGCCCGATGGCTGATCCCGGCCGACGCTGTGCAGCGCTGGACCCACGATCAGCCTTCCGAGGGTTCCCGCCGTCGGCCTAGAAGCAGCGAAGGACGGCGTCCACTCTCGGAGGCGCTTGGCCGTCTCGATGCGATCTAGGATCTGCGGATGAGCGTCCATCGCAAAGGCCCACGCTGGGCGGTGCGTTATCGCGACGAAGCGCAGCGCAACAGGTCACGCAGCTTCGATCGGAAGGGCGACGCCGATCAGTTCGACGCCGAGATCACCCGACGTCGCCAACTCGGGACGATCGCCCAGCTCCATGCCGGCAAGCAGACACTTGACGAGTTCGTCACGCAGGTGTGGGCGCCGACTCATGGCATCACTCTGGCCCCCAAGACGCGACGCGATTACGCGGCCTTTTATGACCACCACATCGCGCCGACTCTGGGCCCGGTGGCGCTGAAGGCCATCACCTCCGAGGCGGTCGCACGGTGGCAGGCCGACCGCCTGGCGGCCGGTGCCGGCCCGGTTGCGCTGCGGCGCGCCTTCGACCTTCTCGGAAGCGTGCTCCAGCTCGCTTTCGAGCACGAGCGAATCCAGGTCAACCCCGTCCGCCGCGTGCGCAAGGCGCGCCTTCCGCGCCGCGACGAGATCCAGCCACTTGCCCCGTCGCTCGTCGAGCGCCTGCGTGCCGCCGGCAGCCAGCGCGATGCCGCGCTGATGTCCGGGCTACGCCCCGGCGAGGCGCTCGGGCTGCGCTGGGCTGACGTACGCGAGAACACGCTCCTGGTGCAACGGTCGATCGCTCTCGGCGCCGAAGGTGACACAAAGACCTCCGCGCACCGCACGGTGCGGCTGCTGAGCCCGCTACGCACCGACCTCGACGCATGGTCGGTAGCCCAAGGCCGACCGTCACTCGACAGCCTGGTCTTCCCGGGCCAGACGGGTGAGCCGTGGTCGCTGTACGCCTATCAGTCGTGGCGCCGGCGCGCCTTCGACACTGCGCGGGTTGCGGCTGGCGCCCCGAAGGCAACGCCATACACGCTGCGCCACTCCTTCGCCAGCCTGCTGCTGCACGAGGGCCGCAGCGTCATCTACGTGGCGCGGCAGATGGGCCATGACGCGCGCCTGACGCTAACGGCCTACGGCCACGTCATCGACGAGCTTGAGGACCAGCCTCGCGTGGCAGCCGAGGAGGCCATTCGCCAGGCTCGTGTTCCCTCTCAGTTCCCCGGGTCCGATCCGGCTTCCCGGCTCGGCGGTGAGCTGAACCGAGGAAATCCGCGTAGCGCCGCCGTATTACGCGAAGTGGAGCTAGCCGGGCTCGAACCGGCGACCTCCTGGGTGCGATCCAGGCACTCTCCCAACTGAGCTATAGCCCCAAGGTCAGCGAGGAACTATAGCCAGCACCCGCACGACACCGTGCTTGCAGGGGGCGTTGCCGGGTTACCCTCGACACCAGTGCGCCTGAGCTTCCGCAGCCTCCTCACGTTGTTCTTCGTGGTGATCGTGCTCGCGCCGATGCTCTCGCTGACCCTGATCCTGTTCCGGCTCATCTCCGACAACGAGAGCGGCAAGGCCGATGCGCGGGTCGCGGCCCGGCAGCAGACCGCGATCAACCTCTACGACGAGGCGCGCGACAAGGCAGCGCGGACGGCCGTCCTGGTCGGCGGCGACGCGCAGCTGGCCGGCGCGCTGCGGGGCGGTGACCCCATGGGATCACGCACGCGCGCCCAAGCCCTCCTCGGGCGCACGGGAGCCCGCCGCATCGTCGTGCTCGGTGCCAAAGGGCAGGTGCTGGTCGACGTCGGCAACCGCGCCCAGGCCGTCTTCCCCGCGACCCAGGAGCTCGTCGAGCCCGGCAGCCGCCCCTTCGGCCGGTTGCTCGTGTCCACCGAGACCGCGTCGCGCTACGCCAAGCGCGCCAAGCGCCTGGCCGGCCTAGAGGTCGTGGTGCGCCGCGGCGACAGCGTCCTGGCCTCGACGCTGCGCGGCGTGCGGAAGCCGGGCGTGCTCCCCCGCGGCCAGGGCGAGGTCGAGGTGGGCGCCGAGCACTACCGCGTGGCGGCCTTCCGCACGGCGGCCTTTCCCCGCCAGCGTGTGCGCGTCTCGGTCCTCGACGCAGGCTCGAGCACGTCGTCGGCGGTCCGCCGCAGCCGCCTGCTGACCGGCGCGATCCTCGCCGGCTTCTTCCTCATCGCCTGCTTGTGCGCGATCCTGGCGTCACGTACCCTCCAGCACCAGATCGAGCGCTTCCTGGAGGCGGCGCGCCGGCTCGGAAACGGCGACTTCTCGGCCAAGGTGCCGATCCGCGGGCGCGACGAGTTCGCTGCCCTCGGACAGGAGTTCAACAAGATGTCCTCCCAGCTCGAGGCTCAGCTCGGCGAGCTCCGCGAGCAGCGCGTGCACCTCGAGCGCACGATGCGCCGCATCGGCGAGGCGTCGGCGGCCAACCTCGACCGTGACGCGCTGCTGGAGATCGTCGCGCGCACCGCGGTGGAGGGCATCGACGCCGACGGGGGCCGTGCGACGTTGCGCGACGCCGCCGCCGCCAGCCGCAACGGGGACGCCGACGTCCTGCGCACCGCCGCGCGGGTGGGATCGGTCGACGGGATCGAGGCCGCCATGCGCAAGGCCGAAGCGCAGGTCCTGCGCGAGGGGATCCCGGGGGAGGCGCACGTCGACGGCGCGACCGCGCTCGGGCACCCTTTGCGCGACGTCGACGGGCACGAGCGCGTGGCCGGGGTCCTGTCGGTAGCGCGCGCCGGGCGCACGTTCACCGAGGCCGAACGCGACCTGTTCGGCTACCTGGCCGGTCAGGCGAGCGTGTCGATGGAGAACGTCGGGCTGCACGAGGCCGTCGAGCGTCAGGCGGTCACCGACGAGCTCACGGGCCTGGCCAACCGCCGCCGCTTCCAGGACACCCTGACCAGCGAGGTCGAGCGCTCGCGTCGCTTCGGGCAGGGGGTCGGGTTGATCATGCTCGACATCGACAACTTCAAGAAGGTCAACGACACCTACGGCCACCAGCAGGGGGACGTCGTCCTGCGCGAGGTCGCCAAGGTCCTGCGCGCGACCGCGCGCGAGATCGACGAGCCCGCGCGCTACGGCGGGGAAGAGCTCGCGGTCGTGCTGCCCAGCACGGACCTCGAGGGGGCGTTCAACTTCGCCGAGCGCCTGCGCGAGTCCATCGAGGACCTGCGGCTCGAGCTGCCGGGGGAGGATGGGGACGTCATGCAGATCACCGCGAGCTTCGGTGTCGCCGCGGTACCCGGCTCCGCGCAGGACGACCGCGGGCTCGTGGCGGCGGCCGACAGCGCGCTCTACGCCGCCAAGCGGGGCGGGAAGAACAGGACTGAGCGCGCGGAGACCCAGGGCGCGATTGGCTAACCTCCGCGCCTGATGGGACTGCTCGACGAAGCGATCCGCGAGCACCTCGAGCTCAAGCGGCGCCACGGTGCCTCCCCGGGCGAGGTGGCGCATCTGGAGGAAGAGGCGCTGGGCCCGCCGCGGGCGCAGCCGGAGCCGGTCGAGACCGATGCTGCCGCCGCGGATGAGCTCGAGGCCGCGCACGTGCCCGCCGAGCCGGCGGTTGCGGTCCCCGATGCGGCCGTCGCGCCGCCTCCGCCCTCCCGGGTCGTCGGTGGTGCGGTGCGCATGGACGACTACGTCGTCGAGCACCCTGACCCCGAACCGCGCCCCGCTGCGCCGCCCGCCAGCGCAGCGCCGGACGCCGACGCCGACGACGTCCTGGAGGAGACCCCTGAGTTCCTGCAGGAGACACCGGAGCACGAGCGGCTCTGGTTCGAGCAGAAGCCCCCGAAGGACTTCGACTTCTAGACCGTTCGTCCGGGTCGCTGCCGTCTGGGGCGGCGCGGCCGACACAGGGGGAGAAGTCAACACGACGCCCGGCGTTGGGGAACGGCAAGGCGTAGCGATCTCCCTCAGGGGATCTGGAACCGACACACACGGGGCGCGTCTCTCTCCCGGAGGCGCGCCCCGCGTTGGTTGTGCGGCGAGTGGAGGCGGGGGGAATCGAACCCCCAACTGCGCGTTGCAAACGCGCCGTGTTCCCGTTAGCACCACGCCCCCGTGGCGATCAGAACTCTAGGTAGTCGCTCGCCCATCGGCGCGGGCAAGGGACGCATCTCGCTGGATGACACACTCTGGGAGCACCCTTTCGCAAGCCCTGAAACACACGGAGCCCCATGAGCCTTCCCCAGCCCGCCTCGGGCCAGACCGTTCTGATCACCGGCGCCTCCTCCGGCATCGGCACCGAGCTCGCGCGTCAGCTCGCGGCGCTCGGCCACGGCGTCACGCTGGTGGCCCGGCGGCGGGAGAAGCTCGACGAGCTCGCTGACGAGGTGCGGCGCGCGCACGGAGTCCAGGCACGGGTCATCGCCGCCGACCTCATCGACGCCGACGCTCGCGAGCGGATGATCGCCGACGTCCGCGAGGGCGGCGCGGTCGTCGCCGGGCTGTGCAACAACGCCGGCTTCGGCAGCTTCGGGCACTTCGTCGACATGGACAAGGAACGCGAGAGCGACATGGTGCGCCTCAACGTCCTTGCGCTGCACGAGCTGACCGGCGCGTTCGTCGACCCCATGGTCCAGCGCGGCGAGGGCGCGATCCTCAACGTCGCGTCGATTGCCGCCTTCCAGCCGCTCCCGAACATGGCGACCTACGCGGCGACCAAGGCGTTCGTGCAGACCTTCTCGGAGGCGCTGCACGCCGAGCTGCACGGGACGGGGGTGTCCTGCACGTCGTTGTGCCCCGGGCCGTCGCCGACGGAGTTCGGCGAGACTGCGGGGGTGGGTGAGCAGGAGAGCTCCATTCCCTCTGCCGCGATGGTCGGCCCGGCCGACGTCGCTGCCGCCGCGATCAACGGCATGGTGCGGGGGAGGCGCTCCGTCGTCCCGGGCTCCTTCGCGAAGGCCAGCGCGTTCGGCGGCCGCTTCGTCCCTCGGTCGGTCCTGCTGCCCGCCACCCGGGTGGCGGCGGGCAGGCTGAACCGCGACTAGGCCGGCACGACCGCGGTGGCCGCCGCGGAGTCGCTCGCGTCGCCCATGAGCGGTGCGCCGACGTCGCCGGCGGCACCCGCCGTGGTCAGCAGCTCCGCGGCGACGCGGTCGGTCGCGTCTGACGTGCCCCCGAGCAGGCGCCGTGACAACTGCGCCCGGCGGAAGAACAGCGGGGCGTCGTGCTCCCACGTCGCCCCGATGCCGCCGTGCACGTTGATGACCGAGCGCGCCGCGAAGTCCTGCGCGCCGCCGGCCGCCGTGCGCGCCGCGCTGGCCGCCAGCGCGAACTCGTCGGGCTTGTTGTCGCCCGCGAAGCCCGCGTAGTACTGCAGCGACCGCGCGTTGTCCAGGCGGCGCAGGATCTCCGTGATCTCGTGCTTGATCGCCTGGTAGGAACCGATGGCCCGCCCGAACGTGAAGCGCTCCTTCGCGTAGGCGATGCTCATCTCCATCGCCGTCTGCACGGCGCCGATCGACTCCGCCGCGATGAGCGCCTGGGACAGGTACCAGGCCTTCTCGATGACGTCGCGGCTGGCGTCGAGCCTGAGGCCCGATGCACCGTCCAGCGTCACGTGCCCCAGCGAACGGGTGGCGTCGTAGCGGAAGACCTTCTCGACCTTGGCGTCCGCGGCCTTCACCGCGACCGCGACGGGCTCCCCGCCGTCGGCGACCGCCACCACGACCAGCACGTCGGCCCCCGGAGCGTCCGGGACCCAGTGGACTGCGCCGGCGAGTGTCACCGAGCCGTCGTCGGCGACGGTCGCCGTTGGGGCCTGCGCGCGCTGCTTGCCCGACAGCGGCTCGACCGTCCACGCCGGCTCGAGGTCCGATGGAGGGCGAGCAGCCACCAGCACCGGCCGCGTCGTTCCGGACGCGATGTCCGCGAGGCCGCCGAAGCCGCCTGCGTTCAGCAAGAGCGTCGCCGGCAGCAGGCCGACGAGCGGTACGCCGGCCAGCACGCGCCCGCACTCCTCCGCGACCAGGAGCGCGTCGAAGACGCCGAGGCCCGCGCCGCCCTGGTCCTCGTCGATCAGCAGGCCGGGCCAACCGGCCTCGACGGCGACGGGCCAGAGGTCGGGCAGCTCCCCGCCCTCGAGGCCGTCACGCGCCGCCTCGATGGTCTTGAAGCGCGAGAGCGCGCCACGGGCCGCCTCGCGCAGGAACTCCTGCTCGTCTGAGAGTGCGAAGTTCATCGCGAGGGCCAGCCTTTCGGGGTTGAAGCTGCTGCGGTCGAGCAATGACGCGCTGTCATACCGCCTCCTTCTCCTTGGCGCGCAGCTCGGAGAAGGGGATGCCCTTGTCAAACCTCGGCTCGGGCGGGAGCCCGAGCACGCGCTCGCCGATCGTGTTGCGCAGGATGGACTCGGTGCCGCCCGCCGACTTCAGCCCGGGCAGGAACGAGGTCATGTACGCCCATTCGGAGTGCTCGTCGAGCGCCTCCGGTCCGATCACGTCGGTGATCAGGTCGCCCGCGGCGACGGCGGCGTTGACCGTCGTCACCTTGGCCAGCCCTGACTCCGGCCCCGGGATCTGCCCCTTGGCCAGCGCGGTCAGCGTGCGGTAGCCCAGGAACCGGATCGCCAGCAGCTCGGTCGAGATCTCACCGAGCTGCTTGCGCACGTAGGGGTCCTTGCGTGCCGCCTCGTCCTGGCTCAGCGCCTCGGCGAAGCGGTCGGCGCGGTAGCCGAAGCCCTCCGACCCGAGGCCGATCGTCAGCCGCTCGTACATGAGGACGGTCAGCGCCGTGCCCCAGCCGTTGCCGACGCCGCCGACGACCATCTCCGGCCCGAGCTTCACGTCGTCCATGAAGACCTCGTTGAACTCCGCCTCGCCGGAGATCTGCCGCAGGCCGCGGATCGTCACGCCCTCGGCGTCCATCGGCAGGATGAACATGGTCAGGCCCTTGTGCTTGGGGACCTCGGGGTCGGTGCGGGCGAGCACCAGCCCGTAGGAGGCGAACTGCGCGTTGGTCGTCCACACCTTCTGACCGTTCATCACGAAGCCGCCGTCGACCTCCTTGGCCCGCGTCTGCACCGCGGCGAGGTCGGAGCCGGCGGCCGGCTCGGAGAACATCTGGCACCAGACCTCGTCGCCGTGGAGCATGGGCGCGAGGTAGCGGCCCTTCTGCTCGTCGGAGCCGTGAACGATCAGGCAGGGCCCGAGCATCCCGATCCCGATGACGTCGAGGATCCCGGGGACGCCGGCCTCCCCGACCTCCTGGTTGACGATGACCTGCTCGATCGGGCCCAGGCCCTGGCCGCCGAGCTCCTTGGGCCACGTGACGCCGGCCAGGCCGCCCTCGGCGAGCTGGCCCTGCCACTCGCGGCGCGCCGTGAGGTAGGCCTGCTCGTCCTGGCCCTCGGCGGTGCGCGGCGGCGCGGCGGCCTTGTGCTCGTCCAGCCAAGCGCGCACCTTGACGCGGTACTCGGCCTGCTGCGGCGTGTCGTTCAGGTCCACCCTTGACTCTCCCTCTGGCTGACTGACCGGTCGGTCAGGCGGGATGATACGCGGCGCCGTGCGCCTGCCCCCCCCTTTCGTCACCCTGCAGCTCGTGGTGAGCGCCGTCGTCCTCGAGCGCTTCTCGCATGGGCGCCGGCGCCGGCCGCCGCTGCGGGCGGCAACGTCACCCGCGCCGGCCGGGCCGATCAGCGTCGTCGTCCCCGCGCGTGACGAGGCCCTGCGCATCGCGCCGTGTCTGACCGCGCTGCGCGACGACCCCGACGTGGGCGAGGTGATCGTCGTCGACGACCGCTCCTGCGACGGCACCGCAAGCGTCGCGCGGAGCCTCGGCGCGCGGGTCGTGGCTGGGGCCGAGCTTCCCGACGGGTGGATCGGCAAGCCCTGGGCGCTGCAGCAGGGGCTGGAGGCGGCGACCGGCGACGTCGTCGTGACGCTCGACGCCGACACGCGCCCGCGCGCGGGGCTCGTGCGCGAGCTTGCCGCGGTGCTCGCGGCGCAGGACGATGCCTGCCTGGTGACCGGCGGCGCGCGCTTCGTCTGCGAGAGCGCCGCCGAGCGCATGCTGCACCCGAGCATGCTCGCGACGCTCGTGTACCGCACGGGCGCGCTGGACGCGCTGAACCATCAACCGCCGCCGTCGCGCGTCGTCGCCAACGGGCAGTGCCTGTGCGCGCGCCGCCAGACGCTGCTGGCCGCCGGCGGCTTCTCGCTCTCGGCGCCCCACATGACCGATGACGTGGCGCTGGCCCGCGCGCTGGCGCACCGCGGCTGGCGCATCGCCTTCGTCGACGCGGCCGACCTGCTCGAGGTCCGCATGTACGAGTCGGCGGGCGAGACGTGGCGCGAGTGGGGCCGCTCGATCGCCATGGCCGACGTCACCGCGGCGCCTGCCCAAGCCCTCGATCTGAGCGTGGTGTGGCTGTGCCTGGTCGCGCCGCCGGTGCGCCTGCTGGCGCGACGCGCAACGTGGCTCGACCGCGTGCTGCTCGCCCTGCGGCTGCTGGTCCTGGCCAGCCTCGCCCGGGTGTACACCAAGCGCGGCGCGGCGTTCTGGCTCTCGCCGCTGCTGGATCCGCTGTGCGCGGCCCGGCTGACCTTCAGCGCGATCCGGCCGCGCAGGCAGTGGCGGGGCAGGAGCTACGCCTGATCGCCGGGGAGCGCGTCACGCTGCGCCTGCTCGCCGGCGAGCTCATCGCCTAATCGGCCGCCGCCGCGCGGTCGCCGCCACGGCGCACGAGGAACAGAAGCCCGATCAGGCACATGAGCACCCCGGTCGCGATCACCCGCCTCGGCCCGTCGAGCACCGCCTGGAAGATCGGCACGCACACGATGCCCACCCGAGCGCCGATCGCGAACGAGCGCGCCGCGAAGCTCACCACGACGCAGACCGCGAGCGCCGCGGCGGTCGAGAGCAGCGCGACGGCGAACATGCCGCCGACGAACGTCATGACCGCCTTGCCCCCCCGCAGGCGGTCCAACGCGGGCAGCGCGTGGCCGAGCATCGCCCCCGCCACGCCGGCGTAGGCCGTTGCCACGTCGCCACCGATGAGCCAGCCGGCCCCGCCGGCGAGCAGCCCCTTGAGCGCGTCGCCGATGAACGCCGGCCACGCCCGGCGGCCGCCGAGCTGCTCCAGAGCGTTCCACGCCCCCGGGTTCCCGTCACCCGTGGTGTGCAGATCGACGCCGTGCCGGCGGGCGACCATCAGGGCAACCGGCACCGACCCGAGCAGGTAGCCGACAATGGCTGCCACCGCGTACCCCATCTACGTGCTCGCCTCCTTCCACCTCATCCGCTACCCCCGGGCCACCGCACCGGAGGGATTGTCACGCATGGGCCTCGACCGCCCGGCGCTGTCACGCACCGACGGGCTGGCGTTCTGGCGGCTGCTCGGCACGGGCCGCGGGAGCACCATGACCCTGAGCGCCGACCTCAAGCGCTGGGCGCTGTTCGCGGTGTGGGAGCACGAGGCCGCTCTGGACGGGTTCCTGGAGGGTTCGCCCGTCGCCGCCCGCTGGCGGGAACTGGCGCGGGAGACCTACCACGTGCGCCTCGCCCCGCTGCGCGCGCACGGCGCATGGGGCGGGAGCAACCCCCTGGCAGCGGACCCTCACGTTGCGTCGGCGGACGGGGGTGACGTCGCGGGCGCGGCGGTCGCGTCGGCAGCGAGCGCTGCCTCCGGGGACAAGGTCGCGATCCTCACGCGGGCCGCCATCCGCCCCGCGCGCCTGGTGCGCTTCTACCGGGCGATCGAGCCGCCGGCCAGCGACCTCGCGGGCCAGCCGGGGCTGCTCGCTTCGGTGGGCATCGGCGAGTGGCCGCTGGCCCGGCAGGCGACCTTCTCGCTCTGGGCGTCGCTCGGCGACGCCCAGGCCTACGCCTACCGGGGGCAGGCCCACCGCGAGGTCGTGCGGCGCACGCGCGACGAGCGCTGGTACTCCGAGGAGCTCTTCGCGCGCTTCCGGCCCTTCGGGGTGCAGGGGACGTGGGGCGGGGTGGACCCGCTGGGCTGATCATCTCCCCGGCCGGACGTCCTCTCGCGCCCCTACGGCGCGCGGCGAGCTGCGGCTGTGAGCTCGTCGAAGGGGCGCCAGAACGTCGCTCGCGCCACGCTGTCGGTCCGCGCCGGGGCCTGGTGGTCGTCGACGGTGTCGCTGGTGATCAGGCGGTAGCGGCGCTGGGTTCGCGGCACCCGGGTCGCGGTCGCGACGATGCGGCGCGCCCAGCGCGTCCCGACGACCTCGTCGGCGTCCCCGGCCAGCGCCACGATGCGGGTGGTCGGTGCGATGTCGCGCCCGGCGATCTCCGGAATGGCTGCCGGGGTGTCGGCGCCGAAGGCGCGACCCGGGTAGGCAGCGAAGATCGCGCGCGGGACGGGGAGGTGCAGCGCCGGCGCTGATGCGGCGTAGTCGGCGATGAGAGCGCCGCCGGCCGAGTGTCCGACGGCGACGAGCGTGGACGGATCGACGGGGGCATCGGGCAGCGCGAGCGCGCGGCGGACGCCGAGCACCACGTTGCCGAGCACGGTGGCCGGCGGCGTGATCACCGAGTCCTGGTAGCGCGGGTAGATCACGGCGTTGCCGCGCAGCGCGAGGTGGTCGATCCAACCGCGATAGGTGCGCGGGTCGATGCCGCCCCAGCCGTGGATGAACAGGACGACCGGCAGGCGCTTGCCGCGCAGGTCCGAGCGCCGGAACTCCCAGGCGCCGGTGCGCCCGGCCCCTGCGGCGAGCTGGACGACCGTCGGGAGCGCGGCGCGGCGCTGCGAACGTCCATCCACCGTGGAGGCGACGGTGCGCGGACGTTCGCTGCTCTCGGAGGCTGAAGAGCCGCAGCCGGCCAGGGCGACCACCACGGCCGTCAGTGCGGCTGCCGGTGATGCCGTGCGCCTCACGCCGGCCCGATCTCGCGCGCGACGAGCCGCCCGCCGAGCATGACCAGCGGGAGTCCGCCGCCGGGGTGCACCGTGCCCCCGACGCGGAACAGGTTGGGCACGCCACGCACACGGTGGCCGGGGCGCCCGACCGTCGCCATGCGCCCGTGCGCCGCCGCGCCGTAGATCGCGCCGCCGACCGCGCCCGTCTCGCGCTCGAGGTCACCCGGGGTCCGCAGCCGGCGGGCCACGACCCGATCTGCCACCCCGAGGCGTCTGACCACCCGATCAGCCTCCGCCTCCCAGTCGGCGTCGTCGCCGATCGCCGGCTGGTTGGTCAGCACGAACCACGACTCGCCGCCGTCGTCGGGCGCGTCGTCTGGGTCGGTGACGGCGGCGATGCTCGTGTAGAGCATGGGTTCGCGGACCGGCCGGCGCGCAGTGAAGATGTCGTCGAACTCGGCGTCGTAGTCGTGCGGGAACGCGATCGTGTGGTGCGCCGGCGCGTCGCTGCGACCGCGCAGGGCGAGCATCACCGCCAGTCCGCTGACCGACCGCGTGGCGGCGACCCGCGCGCGCGCGCCCGCACTGTCGCGCAACCGCCGCTCCAGCGTCACCGCGTCGCCGTTGAAGACCACGACGTCGGCTCCTACCGGCCCGTCGGGGGCCCAGGGTGTGACGGACCCGCCGCGCCCCGCCCGGGCGAGCCGGACCACGGGCGTGTCCACGCGCAGGTCGCCGCCGAGGTCGCGCAGCCGCGCGACAAGCGCCTCGACGAGGCGGTACAGCCCGCCGCGTACGTGCCACGCGCCGAACGCGTGCTCGACGTAGCCGGCGACCGCGAGCGCGGCGGGCGCGCGCCGCGGATCGGCGCCCGCGTAGGTCGCAAAGCGCTCGATGACCATCCCCAGCCGTGGGTCGCGCGCGTGGCCGCTGGCGAGCTGAGCGAGGGTCAGCCAGGGTTTGACGCGCAGGAAGTCGCGGGGGTCCGCGGGTGCAGCGCCGGCGGCGGGGCGGCGGGGCGGCCACGGCGGCGGGCCTTCCAGGAACGGCACCGACGCGCGCCACATCGCCGCGCAGGTGCCCAGGAAGCGGACCCAGTCCGCGCCCGAGCCCGGGGACCAGGCCTCCAGTGCGGCCATGGCCGCCGGCAGATCGCCGCTGAGATCGAAGCCCGTGCCGTCGGCGAACCCGTAGCGCGTGATGGGCTCGACGCGCTGGAGCTCGACGCCCGCCTCTGCGGCGCTGGCCCCCGTCTCGGCGAAGAGCTCCTCGACGACCCAGGGCATCGTGAGCAGCGATGGGCCGGTGTCGAAGCGGTGCCCGCCCGGAAGGTGGGCCTCGCCGACCTTTCCCCCGGCGCTGCCGGTCTGCTCGAGGACGGTGACCTCGTGGCCCGCCGCCGCGAGGCGAACCGCGCAGGCCAGCCCGCCGACGCCTGCGCCGCAGACAACGACCCTCATCGCGCAGCGCGCGCGCGAGCGGCCAGCGCCGGCGCGGCGAAGGCGCCCATCGCCAGCCCGCCGGCAGCCGCCACCCGCGGCCGGTTCCAGAAGAGGAGGTTGGCCACCACCTCGCCGATCCAGGTCCATCCGTAGAGCAGCAGCGCGCCGTCGCCGTTGGCGGGGTCGTCGTCGCCATCGACGACCGCCCACGCACCGAAGACCAGCGTCCCGATCGCGAACCACCCGAGGAAGTTGGACGCGGGCACATCTTCGTAGCGACCGCCCCCCGGCCACGTCCAGTAGCCCTCGCGCACCATGCGCGGATCCAGGCAGACGTCCCACGCCGTCAGGGCCCCGGCGGCCAGCACGGCGCGCCTCCCCCGGCGCCGCGTCAGCCACCCGGCCACGACCCACGAGGGCCGGGCCATCATGGCCCAGGCCGCCGCCGCCAGCAGCGGCACCTCGCGCCAGCGCGGGCCGAGCTTCTCCGAGTACGTGTAGTGGCCGAACGGCTTGCCGGTCGCCGTTCCCAGCAGCTCGCTGGCGAACCCGACCGCGCCGGCGGTCCCGACCAACGCGGGGCCGCGCGCGCGGCCCCGGGCGGCCACCGCCTCGGCGCTCGACGCGGCCAGCATGAGCCCGACGATCGCGCGCGTGGCGGTGACGCCATGGCGCTCGGGCACCCGCGGGTAGACGAGCTGGGCCCCGACGAGCGCGGCGAAGAGCCCGCGGGCCGCGCGGCGCGCCACTACGCCGCCGGGACGCGCGCGTGGGTCATCGCGACCACGAGCTTGCGCCGCGTCGGGACGACTGCGCGACCCTCGCGCGCGCCGTAGCCCTCACGCTCGATCTGCCGCAGGATCTCCCGGTACATGCCGGCGGCGGCGGCGATCGCGCGGCGGCCGCTGGCCAGGCAGCAGATCCCGGCGATGCCCTGCTCGTACTGCGCGTCGGCGAGGGCGATCTGCTCGCGCAGCAGCGCCTCGCGCGAGCCCGGAGCGGCAGAGCCGCCGAAACGGTCGAGCGTCTGCCGCGCGAGGTAGACCCGCCCGTTGGCGCGGTCCTCGTCGATGTCGCGCAGGATGTTCGTGCGCTGCATGGCGCCGCCGAGCGCGGCGGCGGCCGCTCGCGCGTGCGCTTCGTCGACCCCGGGGCGCAGGCCGAGCAACGAGACCATCACCACGCCGACGGTCCCGGCGACGCGGTAGCAGTAGCAGTCGAGCTGCGCCTCGGTCTCGATCGGCCGCCCGCACAGGTCGTCGCGCATCCCCGCGCAGAAGTCCGCGAGTGCGTCCCTCGGCAACCCGTGGCGCGTGTTCAGATCCTCGAGCAGGTGCGTCTCCGGTGTCGTGGGCGCCGCGCCGTCACACCACGCCTCCACGGCGCCGACATGTGCGGCGGCCTCGGGCGCGCCGTCGTCCACGAGGTCATCCAGCGTGCGGAAGACGAAGTACAGGCGGTAGACGTCGTCGCGCACCTCCCGCGGCAGCAACCGGCACGCGAGCGAGAACGTCCGCGCCACGCGCTGGGTCGTCGCGCGCGCCTCCAGCAGGGCCGCGTCGCCGGGCTCACGCCGCGTGAGCAGCATCGCGCCTCCCCAGGGTGCCGGCGGGGCGGGGGAAGTCCTGCGCCACGAGCTTGGTCGTGACCTCGGCGCCGAGCAGGACGCCGGGGATCCCCGCGCCGGGGTGGGTGCCGCCGCCGACGTTGTAGAGCCCGCCGACCTTGCGGTCACGGTTGGGCGCGCGAAAGAACGCCGACTGCTGGAGCGTCGGCTCGGCGGCGAAGGCGTTGCCGTGCAGCGCGCCGAGGTCGCGCTCGAAGTCCGTCGGGGTCATGCGGTGCTCCACCGTGATGGCGCTGCCCAGGCCCGTCAACCCAAAGGTGGTCTCGAAGTCCTCGATCAGCGCGTCGCGCAGGCGGTCGGACTCGGTGTCCCAGTCGATTCCGGAGCGCAGGTTGGGCACCGGCAGCAGGACGGCGATCGAGTCCCCGTCGCCGCAGGCCATCCCCGGCTCCGTCCGCGAGGGCACGTGGATGTAGGTCGAATGGTTGGCCGCCAGGCGTCCCTTGCCACGCGTCACGTCGGTGATGAAGCGCTTGTAGCCCGTGCCGACCATCAGCGTGTGGTGCAGGAGCTTGTCGAAGCGCTTGTCCGTGCCGAGGTAGAGCAGGAAGCACGACATCGTGGGGCGCAGGCGCCGCAGCGGCGCGCGCCGACCGAGGAGCTCGTGGGTGCGCAGGGCGTCGGCGTTGGAGACCACGGCGTCGGCCGGGATCACCTCGCCGCCCTCGAGGACGACGCCGCTCACGCGCCCGCCGCGCTGCTCGACGCGCTCCACGCGCGCGTCGCAGCGCACGTCCAGGGGTCGCGCCATCGCCTCGATGATCGAGTAGACGCCGCCGCGGGTGTACCAGACCTCGTCGAGGAACTGGAGGTACACGAGCGCGCCGTAGATCGCCGGTACGCGGTAGGGATCGCCGCCGATGAACAGCGAGTGGAAGGAGAACGCCTCGCGGATCCGCGGGTGCTCGAAGTGCTTGGACACGAAGCGCCACAGCGGCAGCGCGGCGCCGAGCTGGACCATGCGCGGGGTGAACTTCACGAGGTCGGACGCCTTGAGGAACGGCTGGCGCCCCGCGCCGAGGATGCCCTCCTCGTAGATGGGCTTCAGCGCCGCCATGAAGCCGTCGAAGGCCGCCGCGTCGCGCGCCGAGAACTTCGCGATCTGCGCCTTCATCGCCTCCCGGTCCGCGATGAAGTCCAGGTGCTCGTCCTCTGCGTCGAAGAAGATCCGGTAGAAGGGATCGAGCTTCATCAACTCGACCTCGGCGTGGAGGTCCATGCCGCCCGCGGCGAAGGTCTCCTCGAGGACCCACGGCATCGTGATCAGCGATGGGCCGGTGTCCCAGGTGAAGCCCTGGTCGCGCAGCTGGTAGGCCCTGCCGCCGGGTTTGGCGCGCTGCTCCAGCACCGTGACGTCGTGGCCGAGGCCCTGCAGTCGCAGCGCCGCGCCGAGCCCGCCAAGGCCCGCGCCGATGACGACGGTCTTCACGCGAAGTGCTCCTCGGCCAGCTCGCCTGACGCGGCGGCGCCGGTCAGCCACGTCGCGATGCGCAGCTGCTGCACCACGGTGCCCAGCGCCTCGCCGGCGCGGTCCTCCTGCGCGGCGATCAGCAGCGGTCTGGCCATGCCCGCGGCCGTCGCGCCGAGCGCGAGGCAGCGGGCGGCGTCGACCCCGTTGCGCACGCCGCCGCTGGCCACGAGCGGCAGGCCGGGGGCGGCGGCAGCGGCAGCGCGCAGCGCGTCGGTGGTCGGGACGCCCCAGTCGGCGAACGCCTCCGCGACCGTCGCGGCGCCCCTCCACCAGCGCCCAGTTCGTGCCCCCGGCACCGGCGACGTCAACCGCGCCAACGCCGGCGTCCCGCAGCGCGCTCACGTCGGCCGCGTCCATCCCGAACCCGACCTCCTTCACGATCACCGGCAGCGGAGCCAGGCGCGCCACGACCGCGGCGATCGCCTCGATCACGCCGGCGAAGCATGCCTCACCCTCGGGCTGGACGGCTTCCTGCAGCGCGTTGAGATGGATCGACAGCCCGTCGGCGCGCAGCAGCTCCACGAGCCGCTGCGCGCGGGCAACCCCGTCGCCCGCCACGAGCTGCACGGCACCCAGGTTGGCCAGCAGCAGCGCAGGCCGCGGGGCATCGCGGGCGTAGGTCTCCAGCAGCTCGGGATCCTCGAGCAGGCGCCGGCCCGACCCGAGCGTCATGCCGACCCCGTGCTCCGCGGCGGCGCTCGCGAGGCGCTCGTTGACCAGCGCGGCGGCGGCGGTCCCGCCGGTCATCGCGGAGATCATCAGCGGAGCGCGCAGCGTCTTGCCCAGCAAAGCGGTCTCCAGCGACACGTCGGCGAGGTCGCGCCCGGGTAGGGCGTGATGGCGCAACCGCAGGTCGTCGAACCCCGCGCCGACGCGGTGCAGGACCTCGGGGCCGGCGGCGATCCGCAGGTGGTCGGCCTTACGCGCGCCGGGCTCGGCGACCGGCCGGGTCGTAGGTTCGGTGCGAGACATGGGCTCCCGCAGCACATACGGCGGTTGCGCCCGCACGGGTCAGCCCGCCCGGCGGCCGAAGCCGCGGTCGAGGAGCTTGCGCGCCTGCGTTCCCGGGTCGGGCGAGTCCAAGAGGACGACGGCCAGCCGGCGCCCGCCCCGGCGCGCCGCGGCCACCAGGCAGCGCCCGGCCGCGGCCGTGTAGCCCGTCTTGACCCCGAGGGTCCCGGGGTAGCCCGTGCGCAGCAGCGGGTTGTGGTTGGTGAGGAAGAGCTTGCCCCCCTTGGTCGGGAAGCGCCGCGCGATCTGCCGCGTGCGCACGATGCGCGCCAGGCGCGGGCGATCGAGCAGCGCGCGGGCGACCGCCGCGAGGTCGACCGCGCAGGAGTGGTTGCCGCGGTTGACGAAGCCGTCCGGCGAGGAGAACTGCGTGCAGCCCAGGTTCATCTGCGCGGCGCGGGCGTTCATCAGCCCGACGAAGCCGCGCAGGGTCCCGCCGGTGCGCTGGGCCAGGGCCCGGGCGGCGTCGTTGCCCGACGGGAGCAGCAGTCCGTAGAGCAGCGTCTCCACCCGCACGCGCTTGCCCTTTGGCAGCAGGCCGACGCCCGAGCCGCGGTAGTTCAGCGCGAGCGCGGTGATGCGCGCCTTGGCCCGCGGCGTCAGGCGGTCGGTGACGACGAGCGCGGTCATCATCTTCGTGAGGCTGGCGATGGGCAGCACGCGCGTCGGGGCGCGCCGCCAGAGCACCTCGCCGGTGTCGAGGTCGACCATGAGGCCGCTGCGGGGCGGCTTGTGAAAGGCGATGCGTACCCGGTCGGGACGGTCGAGCCGGACGGCCAACGGCCGCGTGGCGGTCGCCCCGGCCACGGGGCCGTTGGCGACCTGGAGCGGGGGCCGCGCCTGCACGCCGCCCGCGGCGTCGACGGGGGCCGCCGCGCGGCCGGCCCCGGACGCGTCGGTCCCACACCCGCCCGCCAGCCCCCCGAGGGCGATGAGGCATGCCACGAGCGCCGCCGCGGCGCCGTGTCGCCTCATTCCTCGGGGTGGCGCAGCGCGCCGAGGATGCCGAAGCAGAACATCCCGAGGATGATCAACGAGACGACGGTGAGCACGTCGGGCCCCTCGCGAACCGCTACGGCGATCGTCAGCGCGGCCAGCAGGCCGGTGAACAGCAGCGCCGCCACCAGGATCGGCTTGTAGCCACTCATCGACCGGGCACTGCGCCGAACCAGACAGAACTTCCGGACACGCCCACTAGTACACCGGGTACTTCGGACCGCGCGCGCCGACGGCCTTGCGGCGGTCGGCGAACAGCTTCACCGCGAGCAGCCCGAAGGCGAAGCCGCCGATGTGGGCGAAGTACGCCACGCCCCCGCCCTGGCCGGTCGGGTTGGTCAGGTTGAGCGCGCCGAACGCGATCTGCTGCACGAACCAGAAGCCCAGGAAGAAGATCGCCGGCAGCTCGAGGATGGTGAAGAACAGGACGATGAAGACCAGGGTGACGACGCGCGCTCGCGGATAGAGCAGCAGGTAGCCGCCGAGCACGCCGGCGACGGCCCCCGAGGCCCCGAGCGTCGGCACCGCGGCGTCGGGCGCGACGATGATCTGCCCGAGCAGCGCCGCGGCGCCGCCCAGGAGGTAGAAGGCGAGGAACTTCACCCGGCCCATCGAGTCCTCGACGTTGTTGCCGAAGACCCACAGGAAGAGCATGTTGCCGCCCAGGTGCAGCAGCCCGGCGTGGGAGAACATGCTGGTGAAGACCGTGGCGGCGAGCGGGAGCTGACCGGCCGCGCCACCGCCCGTGCCGCACGCGATGGCGTCGCCGGCGACCTGGCAGTGCTGCCCCGGGTGGGTGAACTCGTACGGGATCGCCCCGTAGCTCAAGAGGTCCTTGGTGTCGAGGGACCCTCCCCCGAAGTCGATCCCCGTCTTGGGCTGCAGCACGAGGTAGGCGATGACGTTCAGGACGATCAGCGCGATCGTCACGACCGGGGTGCGGTCGGTCGGCAGGTTGTCCTTGAGGGGGAACACCGGGGAGCGGGTCCGGCTCAGCCGGACGCGGCGAGCGGCCCGTGGCCCGGCTCGCTCTGCGGGACGTGCTGATCGGCGTGGTAGGAGCTGCGCACCAGCGGGCCGGCGGCGATGTGGTCGAAGCCCAGGTCGTAGGCCGCACGCTCCAGCGCCTTGAACTCGTCGGGGTGCCAGTAGCGCACGATCGGCAGGTGGCGCTCGGTCGGGCGCAGGTACTGGCCGACGGTGAGGACCTGCACCTCGTGCTCGCGCAGGACGCCGAACGTCTCGACCATCTCCTCGTGGGTCTCACCGAGGCCGACCATCAACCCCGACTTCGTCACGACGTCGCCGCCGCCCATCTGCTTGGCGTTGCGAAGGACACGGGCGCTGCGTAGGAACTGCGAGCCTCGCCGCGCGACCGGGTACAGGCGCGGCACGACCTCGACGTTGTGGTTGAACACGTCCGGGCGCTCGGCGATGACCTTTGCCAGTGGCATCTCCTGCCCGCGGAAGTCGGGGGTCAGGACCTCGACCTTGCAACGCGGGGCCTGCCGGCGGATCTGCCGGATGACCCCGACGAACGCGCTCGCTCCGAGGTCGGGGAGGTCGTCGCGGTCGACGCTGGTGATGACCGCGTGGCGCAGCCCCATCGTCGCGACCGAGCGCGCGACGCGCGCGGGCTCCAGCGGGTCGTTCCACGTCGGCTTGCCCGTCTTGACGTTGCAGAACCCACAGCGCCGCGTGCACGTGTCGCCCAGGATCATGAACGTGGCGGTGCCGCGCTCCCAGCACTCGCCGATGTTCGGGCAGGCGGCCTCCTGGCAGACGGTGTGCAGGTTCTCCGCCTTGATGCGCGCGGTGAGCTCGCGGTACTTGGCGCCCCCCGGGGCCGGGACCTTGAACCACGGGGGCTTGCGCTCGCGCATCGGGCGCACGTCGGCGCCGAGCACCTCGAGCACGTCCATCCCGCCCGGGTTGGCGCGCGAGCGCGTCTGATGGGTGCGCTCGGTGGGCTCGGCCGCCATGCCCCGGAGGGTATCGGCGGTGCGAGGCACCCCCCGGTCGCAGCCCCCGCTCAGGGCAGGGCGTCCGGTTGCACCCGCTGCGGCTCGAGGCCGTGGGCCGCGGCGAAGCGCCTGACCACGTGCTCTCCCAGTGCTGGCAGCGTCTCGTAGCGGCCGGTCTCCTTGCTCAGCGACGTCATCTGCACCTCCGGAAGGCCGCACGGGACGATGAAGGTGAAGGGCTGCAGGTCGTTGTCGGCGTTGATGGCGAAGCCGTGGGTCGCGATCCCGCGCGCGACGTGGATCCCGATCGACGCGATCTTGCGGTCCCCCACCCAGACGCCGGTGAAGTCCGGGCCCTCGTCGGGGCGCGCACGCGCGTCCAACCCCTCGTCCTCGAGGGCACCGACGATCGCCTGCTCCATCGTTCGCACGAAGGCCAGCACGTCGGTGACGCCCATGATCGCGTAGCCCACGAGCTGCCCGGGCCCGTGGTAGGTCAGCCTGCCGCCGCGGTCCACGTCGACGACGTCGATGCCCTGCGACAGGTACCAGGACTCGCCCATCGGAAGCTCGCTCGCCTCCGTGCGGCGCCCTCGCGTGAGCACCGGCGGATGGTCGACGAGCAGCAGCGTGTCGCCAATTTCCCCGGCCAGCCGGGCGGCGTGAACGCGACCCTGCAGCGCGTAGGCCTCGCGGTACTCGACCTGGCCGATGTCGCAGACGCCGAGCGTGCCCATGCGTCAATCCTCGCAGACCGGGTCTACCCTGCAGCCTCGTGTCCGACGACGTGGACCAGCGGCTCTGGCCCCGGCGCCTGCGGTGGCGCATGCGGGGGGCGTGGCAGTGGCCGACCTTCGTGCTGATCACCCTCGTCGACGCGGTCGTCCTGCGGCTGCTGCCGTTCGCGGGCGAGCACATCGCGATCGTGCCGTCCTTCCTGGTGGCGGGGTTCTTCAACCTCGTCGCGGTCGCGCTCCTGGCGCCGGTCGGCGGGCTGCTGCTGCGCCGGCGTCGCCCGGCGCTGCCCAGGATCATCGCCGACGACTACGCCGGGACCACGCTGCTGCTCGCGGTCGCGCTGGCGCTGCTGGCCGGGGGGGTCGTGCACCGGCCGGCGGTGGCGGCCCAGCGTGACGCGTTCGCCGCCCAGTCGGCGCAGGTTCGCCGCTTCGTCCAAGCGCAGGCCCCGCCGGAGTTCCGCGCCAACATCGACCGCGCCAACACGTGGAAGCAGGGCCCAGACCTCTACCGGACCTGTGTCCCCGGGCCGGACCCGCGCCGGCACTTCTGCCTGATCGTCAACACCGACCAGGATCCCCCTGGGGTCGTGATCGACCACGACCAGCAGCCCAATGCGCGGCTGGCCGGACCCGACAACCCCGGCAGGCAAGATCCCTGACCTCCGCGGCCACAACCGGCGTGCGCGCTCAAGATCCGGGGTAGCTTGCCGACGAAGGCGGAGAAAGCTATGAGGGTTCACCGGGGACTTCTGGCAGGAACGGGCACCAGCGTGTCGCTGATCGCGTGCGCCGCCGTCGTCCTGAGCGTCCTGAGCGCCTTCATCGCCTTCGACGGCTGGCCAGGCGCCAAGGCGAGCGCCGACATGCCGCCGCTGGCCCTGACGGACGGCCCGCAGCGCACGGCCGACGCGCCCGCCATCCCGAGCTCGCCGTCCCGGCCCGGAGCGCCACGGCGGCCCATCGTGCTCAGCGCCCCGCCGGCAAATCCGGCTCCTGGCCTCGCCCAGACTGCCACCGGCGGCTCACGCGACCGGCGTCTGCGCAAGCGCGGCACCCGCCCGGGCCGGCGCGGCGCCGGCCGGCCGGCGGCCGACGGTGTCTCACCTGGTCGTGAGGCGGCAACCCGCCGTTCGGAGCCCGTCGCCCTGCGCGGCGCGGGTGACACGATCCGCGACGTCGCCCGCGCAGGCGCGGACGTGACGCGTGAGATCACCCACGCGCCGGATGCCGTCGTCGGCCCGGTCGCTCCCTCGGCCGCCCAGGCGACCGGCGAAGCGGGCCGCGCCGTCGGTGACGTCGTGCAGCAGGCCGGCGAGACCGCGGCCGGTGCCCTGCAGGGCGAGCGGCCCTAGACGACCGGCCTCAGACGAGCAGGGCCAGCGGGCGTTCGAGCAGCGCCCGTACTCGGCTGAGGAAGCGCGCTGCCTCGGCGCCGTAGAGGATGCGGTGGTCGCAGGCCAGCGTCATGGTCATGCGGTGTCGCGCCACGACCGCCCCGTCCACGACGGCAGGACGCTGCGTTACCTCGCCGACGGCGAGGATGGCTGCCTGCGGCGGGTTGATGACCGCCTCGAAGCTCGTCACGCCGTACATCCCGAGGTTGGAGACCGTGAACGTGCCGCCGCTGAGGTCCGGAGGGGTGGTGGCGCCCTCGCGCACGCGCTGTGCCAGGGTCCGCGTCTCCTGCGCGATGACCCCCAGGGGCTTGCGGTCCGCGTCGGACACGACCGGGACCACGAGGGTGTCTTCGCCGGCCACCGCGACGCCGACGTTGACCCGCCCGTGCAGCTCGAAGCGCCCGTCGCGGTACGCCCCATTCACGCGCGGGTGCTCGACGAGGGCCAGCGCGCACGCGCGGACGACCATGTCGTTGAAGGACGGCACGGGGGCGTCGGCCGCGAGCTCCTTCAGCTGCGCGCGCAACGCGACGCACGCGTTCATGTCGACGTCGGCCTCGATGGTGAACGACGGGACCGTCGCGCGCGACTCGGCCATGCGCCGCGCCACGACCTGCTGGGGCCGGGTGAGCTCCTGCACCGTGACCTCGCCCTTGGCGCCCCCGACGGCGCCGGCGGGGGCCCGCGGGGGCCGGTCGGCGGCCGCGGGCGCCGGGGGCGCGGGTGCTACGGACGCCTGGACCGCGGCCGCCTCGACGTCCGCGCGCACGACACGACCGCCCGGCCCCGTCCCGTGCAGCACGGCGACGTCCACGCCGCGATCGCGTGCGATGCGCCGGGCGACGGGCGAGACCTTGGTCCGCTCGCCGCCGTTGGTTGCGGGGCCGTGTGCGGCGGGTGCGGGTGCGGGCGCGGCTGCGGCTGCGGGTGCGGGTGCGGGCGGGGACGTGGAGCCGGCGGGCGCGGTCTCCCCGATGCGCGCGATGACGGCGCCGATCGGCATCGTCTCGCCCTCGGCGACGACGATCTCCAGCACTCCGTCGCTGTCGGCCTCGTAGGTCATCGTGGCCTTGTCGGTCTCGATCTCGGCGAGCGCCTCGCCACGCGCGACCTGCTCGCCGGAGGCCTTCAGCCACTTCAGGATCGTGCCCTCCTCCATGGAGTCCGACAGGCGCGGCATCACGACCTCGGGCACGCCGTCAGCCTAGTCAGAGCACGCGGCCGATGAGCGCGACCGCCTGCTCCGGCGTCTGCGGCTTGGCGAAGACGAACCCCTGGCCGGTCTCGCACCCGATGCTCGTCAGCTCCTCGCGCTGGGTCGCCGTCTCGATCCCCTCCGCCACCGTGCCGAGCCCGAGGCCGCGCGACAGGGAGACCAGTGCGGTGAGGACGGCGGCGTCCTGCGGCTCGGCCCCCATCCCCGCGACGAACGAGCGGTCGATCTTGATGATGTCGACCGGCAGCCGGCGCAGGTGGGCAAGCGACGTGTAGCCGCTGCCGAAGTCATCGAGGGCCAGCGCGATCCCGAGCGCCTTGAGGTCGGCCAGTGCATCCGTGATGTGAGCGCTGGAGTCCAGCACCGCGGACTCGGTGATCTCGAGGCACAACCGGGTGGGATCGAGCCCTGATCGCTCGAGCGCACCCGCCACCACGCCATGGAGATCGCCCCGCCCGAGCTGCCGCGCCGAGAGGTTGACCGATACGCCAGGCGGCCCTGCTGCGCCCGGTGCCTGCGGCCAGCCGACCGCCTGGCCGCAGGCCTGGTCGAGGACCCAGGCGCCGATCGGGACGATCAGCCCCGTCTCCTCCGCCAGGCTGACGAACTCCTCGGGGCGCAGGAGTCCGCGCGAGGGGTGCTGCCAGCGCACGAGAGCCTCGAAAGCGACGACCGTGCCGGTCGTCAGGTGCACGATCGGCTGGTAGCAGAGCTGCAGCTCGTCGCGCTGGAGCGCGCGGCGCAGCGCGGTCTCCGTGGCCAGCCGCGCCTGCGCGTCGGCGCGCATCGCCGCGTCGAAGTGCTCGACGCGCCCGCCGGATCCCTTCGCGCGGTACATCGCCGCGTCGGCGTCAGCGACCAGCGCCTCCGGCGCCACGGCACCGTCGGCCGCGACGCCGATCCCGATGCTCGGATCCAGGAAGATCTCCGCGCCCTCGACCGCGAACGGCTCGCGAAAGAGCTCGACCACGCGGTCGGCGAGCGCCCCCGCCTCCGCGGCGCGGGTGATGTCCTCGCAGATGACGGTGAACTCGTCGCCCCCGAAGCGGGCGACCGTGTCCGCTGGCCGCAGGGCCGAGGCGAGGCGCTGCGCGACGTCGACGAGCAGGCGGTCGCCGGCTGCGTGCCCGAGGCTGTCGTTGACCAGCTTGAAGCGGTCGAGGTCGAGGAAGAGCACGCCGACGACCCCCGGGCGGCGCGCCAGCCGCGCCAGGGCGTGGCTCAGGCGGTCGAGGAACAGCGCGCGGTTGGGCAGCCCGGTCAGCCGGTCGTGGGTGGCCTGCCGCGCGAGCTCGACCTCGGCCAGCTTGCGTTCGGAGACGTCGCGGGAGACGGCCACGACCTCGACCACCTCGTCCTCTGCGCGCACACCCGACAGCGTGGACTCGATCCAGACGAAGCGGCCGTCGCGGTGCACCGCCCGGTACTGGACCACGGTCTGTCCGCCGCCGGCCGCCGCGGCGAAGGCCTTCGCGACAGCCGCGCGGTCGTCGCGGTGGACCCCCCCGAGCGCGGGCCTGCCCTCCAGGTCGCAAGCGTCCCAGCCCAGGAGGCGACGGCTGGCCCGGGACGCGTAGCGGTACCCCCCGTCGGGGCGGTGCCGCGACAGGAAGTCGGTGGTGTTCTCCGTCAACATGCGCAGCTCCGCCTCGCGACGCGCCAGCTCGCCGGACGCCGCCACCCGATCGGTGATGTCGCTCATCTGCGAGATGAAGTAGCGCGGCTCCCCGGCGTCGGTCACCAACGTGGCGTTCAGCGCCACCCACACGACAGACCCGTCCGGGCGCAGATAGCGCGTGCGGGTGCGGTGAGACCTCGACCGCGACGCGCGCATCAAGGTCATCGCCTCATGGTCGGCCGCACGGTCGTCTGGGTGGGTCAGCTCCGCCACGGAGGAGCCGACCAATTCCTCGGGGTCGCGGCCGACCAGCTCGCACAGCGCTGCGTTGACCCGCTGGAGGCGCCCGTCGAGGCTCGTGATGGACATCCCGATCGCCGCGTCCTCGAAGGCGCTGCGGAACCGCTCCTTCGCCTCGCGCGCCTCGCTGACGTCCTTGCCGATGGCGTAGACGAGCCGTGCGTCGTGATCGGCCAGCACGGTCAGCAGCAGCCAGCGCCAGCCCTCGGCGCGCGTTCCGGCGCGGACCTCGAGCGTCCCGTTGACCTCGCCGCCGGTGAGCCGGGCAAAGACGGCGGCGGCCTCGGCGCGGTCGTCGGGGTGCATGACCGCAGACCAGTGCCGGCCGAGGAGGTCCTGCGCCCCGACCCCGGCCATCGCCGCCAGCGCGGGGTTGACGTAGGTGTAACGGCCGTCGAAGTCGTGCACGCCGACGGGCTCGCAGGTCAGCTCGAGATAGCGCAGCGCGCTGGGCGCGGCCGACGGTTGGCGAACGGGCGCCACGTCAGCGTCCGAGCGTCCCCAACGCGGCCTTGACGACCTGCGCCTCGTGGGGGTAGGCGAGGTCCTCCAGCGCCTTGGCGTAGGGCATCGGCACGTCGGCGCCGGTGACGCGCGCCACCGGCGCGTCGAGGTCGTCGAAAGCGTGCTCCTGGATCAGCGCCGCGAAGTTCGCGCCCACCCCGCCGTGGGGCCACCCCTCCTCGACGACCACCACGCGATTGGTCTTGCGCACGGAGGCAAGGATCGTCTCCAGGTCAAGCGGACGCAAGGTGCGGGGGTCGATGACCTCGGCGTCGACGTCGTGCTCGTCGGCCAGGACCTTCGCCGCGCGCTCCGCGGTGACGGCCATCCGGCTGACCCCGACCAGCGTGACGTCGGCCCCCTCGCGACGGACCGCCGCATGCCCGAAGGCGACAACGTGGTCGGGGCCGTCGGGGACCTCGCCGCGCTGGCCGTAGAGGTACTCGTGTTCGATGAAGACGACGGGGTTGTCGTCGCGGATCGCGGACTTCAGCAGGCCCTTGGCGTCAGCTGCGGTCGACGGGGCGGCCACGAGCAGCCCCGGCACGTGCAGGAAGAAGGCCTCCCAGGAGTGGGAGTGCGTCGGGCCGAGCTGGTGGCCGGCGCCCTGGGGCATGCGCACCACGAGCGGGACCTTGGCCTGCCCGCCGAACATGTAGTGGATCGCGGCTGCGTGGTTGACGATCTGGTCCATCGCCAGCAGCGAGAAGTTGATCGTCATCAGCTCGACGACGGGCCGCAGGCCGGTCATCGCCGCGCCCACGCCCATGCCGACGATCGTGTTCTCGGAGATCGGCGTGTCGCGCACACGCCGCTCGCCGAACTCCTCCAGCAGGCCGGCCGTGACCTTGAAGGCGCCGTTGAAGACACCGATGTCCTCGCCCATGAGGAACACGGTCTCGTCGCGCTGGAGCTCCTCGCGCAGTGCCTCGTTGAGGGCGTCGCGGTAGCGCAGCGTGCGCGTCGCCGTGGCGCTCACGCCTCCTCACCGGCCTCGAGCGCAGCCGTCATCTGCTGCGGCACGGCGCCGGTCTCCGGAGCCCCCGCGGGCCCCGGGCCGGCCGACTTCGTCGTGTCCACGGAGTACAGCCCCTGAACCTGATCGCCGAGCACGTAGACGTCGTCGTAGAGCGACTCCGGTGCGGGGTGCGGGCTGGCGTCGGCGAAGGCGACGGCCGCGTCGACGACCGCGACCGCGGCGGCGTCGATCTCGGCCGCCTCGCCGTCGCGCAGCACGCCGTCGGCCTCCAGGCGTGCGGTGAAGGTGAGCAGCGGGTCGCGCGCCCGCCACTCCTGCACCTGGTCCTTGGTTCGGTACTCCTCCGGGTCGGCCATCGAGTGGCCGCGGAAGCGGTAGGTGATCGCCTCGACCAGCACGGGGCGGCGTTGCTCGCGCGCCATCCGCAGCGCCTCGGTGACGACCGCGTGGGTGTCGAGCACGTCCATGCCGTCGCACTCCATGCCGGGCACGCCGAAGCCCTCGCCCTTGACCTGCAGATCTGTCACCGCCGAGTGGCGCGCGAGGGCGGTGCCCATCCCGAACTGGTTGTTGGACACGAGGAAGACGACGGGCAGGTGCCACAGCGCCGCCAGGTTCATCGTCTCCCCGAAGGTCCCCTGGTTGGACGCGCCGTCCCCGAAGGTGCACAGGGTTGCGTCCTGGGTTCCCAGCATGTCGGAGGCCAGCGCGAAGCCGGCGGCGATCGGCAGGTTGCCACCGACGATCCCGTAGCCGCCCATGAAGCGCCGGGCGCCGTCGAACATGTGCATCGAGCCGCCGCGCCCGCGGGAGACGCCGTCGACGCGCCCGAACAGCTCGGCCATGACGTTCTGCGCCGGGGTGCCCCGCACGAGCGCGTGCCCGTGCGAGCGGTAGGTCGAGATCAGGTAGTCGCTGTCGCGCAGCGCCCGCCCGCAACCGACGATGGTGGCCTCCTCGCCGATGGCCAGATGCAGGAACCCGCCGACCTTGGCCTTGGCGTACATCTCGCCGGCGCGCTCCTCGAAGCGGCGGATCAGGGCCATCGTCGCCAGCCAGTCGCGGGCGACGTCCGCGGCGGGAAGCGGGTGATCAGCCATCGCCGGGGCAGCGTAACGCGTCGTCAGGGGCATGCTGCGCTACGAAGCTCACAGCACCGCACCGTCCGAAGCCGTGTGGCACCTGCAGGTGCCACACGGGCCGCTGGTCCAGGTCCCCGTCCGGCGGCTGGCCCGGGTGGCGGAGAGGCGCGCCGCCGCCGGATGACGGCGGCGCGCCCCCCGCGTTCCAGGTTGGTTAGACCCGGCCGCCGCGGCCTGCGCCGAAGCGGGTGCCGAGGCCGTAGCCGCCGGTGCCGATCCCGCTGAGCAGGACCAGGATCGCGGCCACGATGGCGACGATGGAGGGGAGGCCAAGGGCGAGGCACAGGGCGTAGACGACGGCTGCGATGAGCACGGCGATGAGAACACCGATCATGGGAACCCTTCCGTAGGTGGGACTGAGGGTGGGACCGGAGCGGCCTGCTCTCCGGCTGGTTCGCTGTAGGGATTCCCTCCCCGCGGTCAGTTCATGCGCGCCAGCTCCGCGCTGGCCGAAGATCCGGCCCCCTCCGATCCGCCGCCTTGTTCTGAAACAGCCTCTCAGTCCATCGGGTCCTGCTCGATGCCGATCCGGTGGAAGAACGCACCGAGCGAGCCGGCGAGGATGGCGACCCCGGAGATCGCCCACGCCTGCAGCAGGACGTCAAGGATGCGCGCAGGGGTCGACAGCGGGTTGGGCAACTGGGACGACACCGTCAGCAGCTGGGTGGTGGTCCAGAACGCCGCATCGCCGAGGTTGGTGATGCCCGTCCCCCGCTCGTCGTGCTCGAAGAGCAGGATCAGCAACGTCGCCACGGCGTCGAGCAGCAACGAGGCCGTCAGCAGGACCGCGACGCGCGAGCGCAGGTGTCGGTGGGCTGCCGTGGCGCCGCGCGCCACCCGCATCATCTCTGGCGCTCGGCTCGTCATCGGCCCGGCCACGCGGAGCAGGGTGCCAGGGCGACCGGTCGGCACTAGTCGATCGAGCCCCAGCGGTCCCAGAACCCGTCGGCGTCCAGCGTGGTCAGGTCGCCCCGGATCGCCCGCGCCATCTTCGCTGCGTCGCGTGGTGCGCGGTCCCACAGCAGAACCACCTCGCCCGATTCGATCTCCACGATCTCGAGCTGGTCGACGCGGCCGGGGCCGGCGAGCAGCGCCGGTCCGAAGCCGCCGCGGCGGTGCACGAGCCGGTAGGTGCGCTGCGCGCTCACAGGCTGAGCGCGGCCGCTTCCACGCCCGCGTCCCCATGGAACACCGCCGCGCCGGTCCAGATCGCCGGCGCCGTCCTCACCCCCCGCTCGATCGCCACGCGGGTCGCGTCGTCGAGTCGTTTCTCGATCGAGCGCAAGCCGGTTCCCTTCAGCAGCGACGCCGGATGCATCTCGCACGCGGCCGAGGCGATGAGGACGTTGTCGGGCACCGAGAGGTCGCGCCCGCCCGCGTAGGCCTGGCGGAACGCCGCCTGCGCGAAGGCGACCGTGCGCCCGATCTGCTTGGCGAACGTCGCGGCGCGCATCGCGAAGGCCGAGTCGAAGGGAACGGCCGGCGGCCAGCGGACGGGCTGCAGCCCGCGCTCGGCGACCGCCGCCTCGATCGCGTCGCGGTCGGGCTCCGCGAGCGACGGCGCGAGGATCGGGATCCACTCCGCGAGCACCGGCAGGTCACGCAGGACGCGCTCGGCCGTCAGGTAGGCCTCGGCGCTGGCCAGGTCGAAGTAGAAGACCGGCTGCTCAGGCTCCGGCGGCGGGTCCTGACCCTCAGCCGTGGATGAGCCAGCCATCGGCGGCCCGGGCCGCTTCCATCACGCCTTCGGAGAGTGTCGGGTGCCCGTGGACCATCCGCGCGACCTCGGCGTAGCCGCCCTCCAGCGCACGCACGTTGACGAGCTCCTGGATGAGCTCGGTCGACTTGGAGCCGACGATGTGGCCGCCCAGCAGCTCGCCGTACTTCTTCTCCCCGACGATCTTGATGACCCCGGTGCGGTCCCCGAGGACCGTGCCGGCGCCGACCGCGCCGTACTGCAGCTTGCCGACGACGACGTCGTGGCCGGCGTCGCGCGCCTGCTGCTCGGTCAGCCCGAAGGAGGCGACGTTTGGGGAGCAGAACGTCGCGCGTGGGATGTCGGGGTAGGCGATCGCGTGGGTCTGGAGGCCGGCAGCGTCCTCGGCGGCGATGACGCCCTCGTCGGAGGCCTTGTGGGCCAGCGCCGGGCCGGCGACGATGTCACCGATCGCGTAGACGCCCTTGACCGAGGTGCGCAGCGCGCCGTCGACCTCGACCAGGCCGGCGTCGGTGAGCTTCACGCCCGCCTCCTGCAAGCCGAGGCCGCCCACGTCCGGGCCGCGCCCGGCGGCGATGACGAGGTACTCCGCCTCGCCCTGCTGGTCGCCGAAGGAGAAGGTGACCGACGCGTCGCCGGGGGTGACGTTCTCCACCAAGGTCTTGGTGTGTACGTCGATGCCCTGCTTCTTGAACGCGCGCTCGGCCACCTTGGCGATGTCGGCGTCCTCGGTCGGCAGCACGCGGTCGAGCCCCTCGAAGAGCATCACCTGCGTGCCGAGCCGCGCGTAGGCCGAGGCGATCTCCGCGCCGGAGGCGCCGGCGCCGACGACGGCCAGCGTGGCGGGCAGCGCGTCGAGCGCCCACGCCTCTTCGGTGCCAATCACCCGCCCGCCGAACTCCGTCCCCGGGATCGGCTTCTTGACCGAGCCGGTGGCGAGGATCACGGCCTTGGCGACGGTGATCTCCTGCCCGTCGAACTGCCCGCCGATCTTCACGTTGCCCTCCGCGGTGACCGAGCCGTGGCCCTCGATGACGTCGATGCCGTTCTTCTTCATCAGGCCGGAGACGCCGCCGGTGAGGGTGGCGACGACCTTCTGGCGGCGCTCGACCACGGCGGGGTAGTCGATCTCGGGCTCGCCGACGCGTAGGCCGTACTCATCCGCGCCGCGGATCTCCGACAGCACGTCGGCCACGCGCAGCACCGCCTTGGCCGGGATGCACGCGTAGTTCAGGCAGCGCCCGCCGACCTTGTCCTTCTCGACCACAGCGGTCTTCATGCCGAGCTGCGCGGCGCGGATCGCGGCGACGTACCCGCCCGGCCCGGACCCGATCACGACGCAGTCATAGGACGTCTCAGCCATGCCCGGCCACCCTATCTCGACGGCATCTGGATGCGCGCCATGGCGCGGATGAGCTTGTAGAAGAGCACCCCCGCGACGATCAGCACGGCCACCGTGACCGCCGCTCCCCGCAGGCTCGACGCGCGCAGCAGCAGCAGGAAGAACACGAGCAGGACGAGCGACAGCAGCGCCTGGAAGCCGAGGACCGCCCAGTACTTGAGGCGATACATGCCCACCGCAGCGATGATCATCAGGCCCGAGAAGCCCGCCACCCCGGAGAACGCCGGCTTCTTGCCGTCGACCTCCAGGCCGGCCAGGTAGGCCACCAGGTTGCCGACGCCGAGGGCGAGCGCCAGCGCGGCGCCCACGAGGATGGCTCCGGGGCGGTCCCCGGGCCCGATCGGCTCGAGGCTGTCGCGCACCGCGGCGTTCTTGGCCTCGATCTTCGCGGCCCGGTCCACCGGTGCAGCGGGCTCCGGGGCCGGGGCCGGCGTCGCAGGCGGGGCGGGCTCGGCTCCCGGCCTTCTCTTGCGGCTACGCCGGCCCATGCGCGGCCTCCCTCAGCGGGACGGCCTCGACCACGGCGCGCAGCGCGCGCGCCGCCCCCGCCGGGTCCGCGGCGCCGGCGATCGCCCGCACCGCAGCGATGCGCGGCGCGCCTGCCGCGGCGACCTCGTGGGCGCGCGCGTCGTCGATCCCCCCGATCGCGAAGAAGGGCACCTGCGCGTGCTCGCGCGCGTAAACGATCAGCTCGAGGCCGACGGCCGGGCGCCAGAGCTTGGTGGGGGTCGGGTAGATCGGGCCGACGCCGATCATGTCGGCTCCACGGGCGGCATCGACCTGCGCGGCCGAGTGCGTGGAGAGCCCGACCAGCCGGTCCGGGCCGACGGCCGCCCGCGCGGTGTCGACGCCCATGTCGTCCTGCCCCACGTGCACGCCGTCGGCGTCGGCGGCCACCGCGAGGTCCGGCCGGTCGTTGACGATGAAGAGCGCACCCGCCGCGCGACACAGCTCGCGGGCAACGGCGGCCACGGCAAGGATGTCCTCGTCGGCCAGGTGCTTCTCGCGCAACTGAAAGACGTCAACGCCCCCGCGCAGCGCGTCCTCGAGCACCTGCTCGAGCGGCCCGGCGGGCGGCCGGGCCTCACAGATGAAGTACAGGCGCGCCTCGGCCAGACGCGCCCTGCGGTCGCTGAGTGGCACGAGCTCAGTGTCGCAACCCGAGCGGGCCGACCATCGAGTGTCGTGATTCGGAAATTCGCTGGCAGTCCGCACTGCGCAGACTGCAACCGAATTAACGAATCACGACACTAGCCTTCGCAGCGCAATGGCCGACGTCGACGTAGCCGTCATCGGCGGCGGGATCATCGGGCTCGCCGTGGCGTGGCGCGCGGGCGCTTCTGGCCTGGCGGTGACGCTCGTCGAACGAGGCGAGCTCGGCGGCGCCGCGACCCACGTGGCGGCGGGCATGCTCGCCCCGGTGGCCGAGGCCGACCCCGGTGAGCGCACGCTCCTGGCGCTCGGCCTGGAGAGCGCTGCGCGCTGGCCCGGGTTCGCCGCCGCGCTCGAGGACGCTTCTGGCCTCGACGTGGGCTACCGGGCGTGCGGAACGCTCGTGCTCGCGCGCGACCGCGACGAGGCCGAGCATCTCGACCGCGAGCTGGCGCTGCGCGAGACCCTCGGGCTCCGGGCCCAGCGCCTGCTCCCGTCGCAGGCCCGCGCTGCGGAGCCCGCCCTGGCCCCGACGCTGCGCGGTGCCCTCGACGTGCCGGACGACCACGCGGTCGACCCACGCCTGGTCGCCGCCGCCCTCGGCGTGGCCGCCGGGCGAGTGGGTGCCGTGCTGCGGCCGAACACGGCGGTGGAGAGGGTCGACGTCGCGGGCGGCCGGGTGACGGGGGTGACGCTGGCTGGCGGGGAGCGCGTGCGGGCCGCGCGGGTCGTGGTGGCCACGGGCGCGTGGGCGGGGGAAGGCCTCGGGCTCCCCGCCGCCGCAGCGATCCCGGTGCGCCCGGTCAAGGGGCAGCTGCTGCGCCTGCGCGACCCGGCCGGCCCCGGTCTCTGCACCCACGTCCTGCGCTTCCAGGGCGCCTACCTGGTGCCGCGCGGCGACGGCCGCTATCTCCTCGGGGCCACCGTGGAGGAGCTCGGCTTCGACACGGCGGTCACCGCGGGCGGGGTCTTCGCGCTGCTGCGCGACGCGTCGGAGCTGATGCCGGGGATCTTCGAGCTCGAGCTGGAGGAGGCACTCGCCGGCCTGCGGCCGGGCACGCCGGACAACGCACCGGTGCTGGGCGCGTCGGCCTGCGTCGAAGGGCTGCTCTGGGCCGCCGGGCATCACCGCAACGGCGTCCTGCTCGCTCCGCTGACGGCCGATGCGCTGCTCGCCGTGCTCACGGGCGCCGGGGCGGACCTCGACGTCCTCGCACCGTTCTCCGGGGACCGCTTCGCCGCCGCCGGAGCCCCGGCGTGATCACCGTCAACGGAGCTCCGCGCGACGTGCCCGCGGGAGGGACGGTGGCGGCGCTGATCGCCGAGCTGACCGGGTTGCCGCCGGAGGGCCGCGGCGTGGCGGTCGCCGTCGACGGCGAAGTGGTGCCGCGCGGCGCCTGGGGCGTCAGCGCTGTGACCGACGGCGCGCAGGTCGAGGTCGTCGGGGCGGTGCAGGGCGGGTGAGGGTTGACGAGCAGATCGCCGCCGGCACCGAGGCCCCGGCCGCGGACCACCCCCTCACCGTCGCCGGGCGCACGCTGCGCTCGCGGCTCATCCTCGGCACCGGCGGCTTCCCCCGGCTGGAGACCCTGGCGGCGGCGATCCGCGCGACGCAGACCGGGCTCGTCACCGTCGCGCTGCGGCGCATCGACCCCGCCGACCACGGCTCGCTGGTGGGCGTGCTCGAGGCCGCGGGCGTCGAGATCCTGCCGAACACCGCGGGCTGCTTCACCGCGCGCGACGCAGTCACGACGGCCAAGCTCGCCCGCGAGGCCTTCGCGACCGACCTGATCAAGCTGGAGGTCATCGGCGACGACCGCACGCTGCTGCCAGACGCCGTCGAGCTCCTGGTCGCCGCCGAGCACCTCGTGGCCGATGGTTTCACCGTGCTGCCCTACACCAACGACGACCCGATCCTCGCCCGCCGCCTCGAGGACGTCGGCTGCGCGGCGGTCATGCCGCTCGGCTCGCCGATCGGCTCCGGCATGGGGATCCGCAACCCGTACAACATCAGCCTCATCGTGGAACGCGCGAGCGTTCCCGTGATCCTCGACGCGGGCGTCGGCACCGCGTCCGACGCGGCGCTGGCGATGGAGCTCGGCTGCGACGCCGTCCTGTGCGCCAGCGCGATCAGCCGCGCGCACGACCCTGTCGCCATGGCCCACGCCATCCGCGGCGCCGTCGAAGCGGGGCGCTTGGCGCGCGGTGCGGGCCGCATCCCGCGCCGCACCTTCGCGCAGGCGTCGTCGCCGCAGGACGGCTTGGCCGACCTGTCGTGAACGTCGACGAGCTGCTCGACGCGTGGCAGACCGGGTGGTCGGCCCAGGACCCCGACGCCTTCGCAAGGGTCTGCGCCCCGGACGTCCACTACGAGGACCCACTGTGCTCGGAGCCCCTGTCGAGCCCGGCGGAGATCGCGACCCACGCGCGGCGCCTGTGGCAGATGTTCCCCGACGTGCGCGTGCAGACCGTCGGAGAGCGCCTCGGCGACGGCCGCTTTGTCGCCGCGCCGGTGAAGCTGGTGGGCACCCACCGCGGGTCCCGCGACGACCTGCCGGCCTCCAACCGCTTCGTCGTCGTGCACGCCGTCTGCTATTGCGAGCTCGACCCCCCGCGCGAGCGCCTGTGGCGCGTGCGCGCGTTCTTCGACGTCTGGGGCGCGGCGCAGCAGACCGGCGTGCTGCCCAAGCGCGGGGGCTTCGGGGAGCGCGCCTTCTTCATGGTGCGCGGCTTCGGGCTGAAGGGCCGAGGGTGACTGCTCCTACTTCACCGTGATCTTGCCCGTCATGTTCGGGTGGATCGTGCACACGTAGGTGACGGTTCCCGTGTTGTTGATCGTCGTCTCGAACGTGCCGCCCGTGTCGAAGAGGTCGGACTTGAAGGTGGCCCCTTCCTCAGCGACGACGTTGTGCTCGACCGTGTCCTCGTTGACCCAGCGGATGAGCGCGCCCTTCTTGACCGTGATGGCGGCCGGCGCGAAGGAGATGTCGCGCATCGTCACGGTGGCGTCGGCCTTGGCCGACGAAGGCGCGTCGCCCTTGGTCTGCGCCGGCGCGGGCGGCGCGGTCCCCGTGTCCTTCTCCGAGCTCGAGCTGCCGCAGCCGGCCATCGTCGCGCCCACGGCGCAACAGGTCAGCAAGAGGGTCAGGGGGCGGGTCATGGACGAGGCTCCTTGGGACGAGGGATCGCGGCAGACGGTAGGGCCGTCACCCGACTTGCACAAGCACCGGTCGATGGTCCGACAGCCGCCCGGCGTCCAGCGTGCGCGCCCGGCCGACGCCCTGGAGCTCATGGACGAGGAGGTGATCGACGCCGTGGCCGCCCGCGGCGCTGAAGTGCGCGGCGTGCGGCGCGGGGACGTTGCAGTCGCCCCCGAGCACCACGGGCCCGCCGCCCGCCCACCCCAGCGCCGCACGTGCCGCGGCGGCGATGTCGGCATCCGCCCGGGCCTGGGAGTGCACCTGCGCGTGGAGGTTCACGCACCACGTCCCCGACGCCAGCAGCACCCCGTGGGCCACGCGCCGCTCGGGCCACCAGCGGACGGTCTGGCACCGGTGGTCGAGCACGGCTTGGTCGCGCACGAGGATCGCGTTGGCCCCGCCGCCGCCCGACTTGATCAGGTCCGGCGACCGGGCGGCGACCGCGCGCCGCAGCGCCAGCCCCGCGTTGCGCGACGTCAGCGCCGTGCGCGCCGCCTGCGCGCCGGCGGCGCGCGCCAGGGCGGGCGGCCACCAGGGGGGAACCTCCTGCAGCAGGGCGACGTCCCAGTCCCACCCAGCCAGCGCGGCCGCGAAGTCGCGCAGCAGCGGCCGCCCCGCCGGAGGGACGGCGCGGCCGTGGAAGAGGTTCCAGGTCAGGACGTGCACGGCACCTATCCTCTCCGACTTGACGCGTCACCTGCTCACCGGAGCCGAACTGGACGCCGCCGCGCTCGAGGCGCTGCTGGACCGGGCGCTCGAGTTCAAGGCTGCGCCGCTGAGCTCCGACGCGCTTGCCCGCCGCAGCGTCGCGCTCATCTTCGAGAAGCCCTCGACGCGCACCCGCACGTCCTTCGAGGCCGGGATCGTGGAGCTCGGCGGGCACCCGATGGTCCTGCGCTCCGACGACACGCAGCTCTCCCGCGGGGAGTCGCTGCGCGACACCGCGCTCGTGCTCGGCCGCCACGTGGCGGCCGTCGGGGTGCGCACCGGGCCGGACTCGGTCCTCGAGGAGCTGGCGGGGCAGGGCGCCGTGCCCGTCTTCAGCATGCTCACCGCCGGCCACCACCCGTGCCAGGCACTGGCCGATCTGCTCACCCTGCGCGAGCGCTTTGGGGCGCTCGAAGGCCTGAAGCTCGCCTACGTCGGCGACGGGAACAACGTGGCTCGCTCGCTCGCGGTGCTCGGCGCCACCGCAGGGGTGGAGGTCACCGTCGCCGCCCCCGCGGGGTACCAGCTCGAGCCGGTTGCCGGTGCCCGGCTCGTCGAGGACCCGGTGCAGGCCGTCACGGGCGCCCACGCCGTCTACACCGACGTATGGGTGTCGATGGGTGACGAGGCCAGCGCGGGCGAGCGCCGCGCCGCGCTTGCCCCCTACCGCATTCACGACGCGCTGCTCGACCACGCCGACCCCGGGGCGGTCGCGCTGCACTGCCTCCCCGCCCACCCGGGGGAGGAGATCACGGCCGAGGTGCTCTACGGAGAGCGTCAGGCGATCTGGGATCAGGCGGAGAACCGGCGCCACGTGCAGAAGGCGATGCTCGAATGGCTCGTCGCCGGGTAAGGTCGCGCCCGCACCCCGAGAGGAGAGGTCCATGCCGCAGCCCAAGTCCCAGCGGTCGTCATCCAGCAGCGCGCGCAAGCCCGCCAAGGCCAAGGCGAAGAAGGCGACCGGTTCCGCCCAGGCGGCGGCCAAGCCCACCGCGCGCAAGCCCGCGACCAAGCGCAAGCCGGCGAAGGCTTCGGGGTCTGCGTCCTCGTCCGCTCCCACCCAGTCGCCGGCGCAGGCCGCCGCGGTGCGCGACGACGCGACGCGGGCGAACCTCGCCCAGCTGCGCGACCTGCTGGCGCGCGGCGTCCTGCTCACCGGCGAGCGCCTCCAGGAGGCGATGGACGACGCCGTCCAGCGCGGTCGCATGCTGCCCCAGGACGCCGAGGAGCTCGTCGAGAAGCTGGTCAACGTGGGCCGTCAGCAGACCCAGGATCTGCTGGCCGACATCGAGCAGCTGCTCGGCCGGGGCCGGCAGCAGGCCGAGGTCGCGACGACCAAGGCGACCGACGCCTCCAAGAAGGCGCAGAGCGCCGCGTCGGATTCGAGCGACCGGGTGCTGCAGCGCGTCGACCGCGCCCGCCGCGCGGCGGGCATCGGCTCGTTCCCCATCCTCAACTACGACGAGCTCACCGCCGCCCAGATCGCTGAGCGCGTGACCGACCTCGCCGCGGGCGACCTCCGCAAGGTGCGCGACTACGAGAAGCGCAACGCCAATCGCAAGTCGGTCCTGGACGCCGTGTCGCGCGGCGGCGGTTGAGCGGGACGGGCACGCTCTCCTAAGCTGACCCGTCCATGGAGGCGGGCACCCAACCACAGGCGCGGCCCCAGCGCGGCGATCAGCTCGAGCTCGACGTCGACTCGCTGGCCTTTGGCGGCAACGGCGTCGCGCGCTTCGGGTCCTACGTCGTGTTCGTCTCCGGGGCGATGCCCGGCGATCGCGTCTTGGCCGTCGTCACGAAGCGCAAGAAGAGCTACGCGGAGGCGCGCACCCTCGACGTCCTCACCCCGTCGCCAGAGCGCATCGCGCCGGTCGCCGACCATCCGGGCGCCCCGTGGCAGGTCCTGCCCTACGCCAAGCAGCTCGAGGTCAAGGAGGCCCAGGTCGGGGACGCCCTGTGGCGCATCGGCCGCCTGGAGGGCTTCACGCAGGCGCCGATCGTCCCGGCTGCGGAGCAGTGGCGTTACCGCAACAAGCTCGAGTTCTCCTTCGGCACGGGCGCGGACGGCGAGGTCGTCTGTGGCTTCCACGCCCCCGGGTCGTGGGAGGACATCGTCGCCGTCGAGGACTGCCTGCTGCAGTCGGAGGCCGGGAACGCCGCGCGCCGCTCGGTGCTCGACTTCTGCCGCGCGCAGGGGCTGACCGCGTACGACCGCCGCACGCAGCTCGGCTTCCTGCGCAACCTCGTCATCCGCGAGGGCACGCGCACCGGCGAGCTGCAGGTGCGCCTCGTGACGTCGGTCGGCGAGCTCGACGGGCACGCCTTCGCCACCGCGGTGGAGGCGGACTCGCTGCTGTGGACGGAGATCGAGACGGTCGGGGAGACCACGGTCGGGGGGCGCACCGAGATCGTCGCGGGCGCGCCGAAGATCCACGAGGAGATCGCGGGCCTGCGCTTCGCCATCTCGCCGGAGGCGTTCTTCCAGACCAACACCGTGATGGCCGAGAAGCTCTACGCGATCGCCGCCGACGCCGCCGGCCTCCAAGGCTGGGAACGCGTCTTCGATCTCTTCTGCGGCATCGGGACGGTCGGCCTGTCGCTCGCTCCCCGCGCAGGGGAGGTCTGGGGGGTCGAGATCGTCGAGGCCGCGGTGGCCGACGCGATCGCCAACGCCTCGGCCAACGAGCTCCGCAACGCGGGCTTCTTCGCCGGCGACGTGCGCGTGGTCATGCGCGAGCTCGTCGAGCGCACCGGCCGGCCGGACGTCCTGGTCCTCGACCCGCCGCGCGCGGGCCTCTCGCAGAAGGTGGTGCGGCGCATCATCGAGTCCTCGCCGAAGAAGATCGTCTACATCTCGTGCAACCCGACGACGCTGGCCCCCAACGCGGCGCAGCTGACCGAGGCAGGCTACGCGCTGCGGACCGTCGCGCCCGTCGACATGTTCCCGCAGACCCCGCACATCGAGTGCGTGGCGATGCTCGAGCGCGTCTGAAGCACCGCGTTGATGCGTGATGCGTGATTCTGTATCATCACGCATCATGCCACGAACGACGCTCGACCTCGACCCCGCCGTCCTCGACGAGCTTCGCCGTCGAGGCGAGCGCGACCGCAAGAGCATGGGCCAGGTGGCGTCTGAGCTGCTGGCGCCTGCGCTGGCGCAGGCGGGGAGTCCGACGACCCTGCGGCCCTTGCGTTGGGTGCACGACGATCTGGGAACGCCGAACGTGCCGCTGGAGGACAAGGAAGCGCTGCGCGCGGCGCTCGAAGCATGAGCGTCACCGTCGACGCCAACGTCCTCGTCTACGCCTCGAACTCCGCCGACCCGAACCATCGGGCATCGCGTGAGCTCCTCGAGCGCCTGGCCGCCGGGCCTGAGTTGGTCTACCTCTTCTGGCCGACGACGATGGCCTACCTGCGCATCGTCACCCACCCCGGGATCCTGCCCCGGCCGCTCACCCCGACCGCGGCGATCGCGAACATCGACGGCCTGCTGGACCGTGCCCACGTTCGCGCGCCGGGAGAGGCCGAAGGCTTCTGGGACGTGTTCGGGTCCGCCGCGGACGAGCAGGTCCGCGGCAACCTCGTCCCCGACGCCCACCTGGTGGCCCTGATGCGCCAGCACGGCGTTCGCGTCATCTACACGCGTGACCGTGACTTCAGGCGGTTCGACTTCATCGAGTTGCGAGAACCCGCCCCCGCTGGCCCGTGACCCTCTAGGTCTGGGCCGGTGCGAAGCGCACGACGACCTTCGTGAAGCCCAGCGCGCGCAGCAGCCCCTCGAGCATGGCGCGGGTGTTGCGTTCGGCGGCTCGCGGCAGCGACGCGTCCGCAGCGGCCGCCTCGCTCAGCTTCTTCTGCGCCAGGATGAACAGCTGACGCTCGTCTGAGGGGTTGTCGGCGAAGGCCGAGCCGATGCGGTCGATCAGACCGCGGTCGCGGTCGAAGACGCGGCTGCGCGCGAGGTCGACGCGGGCGGGCGACAGGCGCGGCGCGGGCAACGTGATCGTCGCCGTGCGTCGGTCGTCGGAGACCACGATCGACCGCTTGTCGAGCTGGCGGAAGTCGACGCCCGCGTCGACGCTCCCCGCGGCCACGAACAGCACCTTCTGCCCCTTGATGAACGAGGGCAGCAGCTTCGCGTCCTGCTCCACGTCGACGACGACCTGCAGGTTGGCGCTGGCCGCCTTGTACTCGCTGAGGCGCACGAGCGACTTCAGCAGCACGGGCTGGCTGCGGTCCTTGGTCTGCGTCGCGAACGGGTTGAGGTTCGGGAAGCCCGGGATCAGCGAGACGAGGAAGACGACCGCGAGGAGGGCGGCGAGGACGACGGCGGCCAGCCGGACGAGGCCCTGCGAGCGCTTGCTTTCACCGAGTCGGGCCATGCGCGAGACGGTAGCGGGGCGCCGCGAGGGCCCCGTTTCCCGTCTACGCCTACGATCCCGGGTCCATGCGCGCCGCGACCGTCCGTGACAACCAGGTCCTCGTCGAGGAGCACGCCGATCCGGAGCCCGGTCACGGCGAGGTGCTCGTGCAGGTGCGCGCCGCCGGGCTCAACGGCGCGGACCTGCTGCAGCGCAAGGGGGCCTACCCCGCGCCGCCGGGGTCGCCGCCGGACATCCCGGGGCTCGAGCTCGCCGGGGAGGTCCTGGCGGTCGGTCCCGGTGCTGGGCGCTTCGCGACGGGCGACCGGGTGATGGGAATCGTCGGCGGCGGCGGGCAGGCGGAGCTCGCGCTGGTCCACGAGCGCCAGCTCACCCCGGTCCCCGAGGGGCTCGGGTGGCCGCAGGCCGGCGGGCTGCCCGAGGTCTTCACGACCGCGCACGACGCGCTCTTCACCCAGTGCGGCCTGCGCGCCGGCGAGCGGCTGCTGGTCCACGGCGCGGCGGGCGGCGTGGGCACCGCCGCGGTGCAGCTCGGCGCCACGGCGGGGGCGCACGTGACGGCGACGGTGCGCAACGCAGACGCCCGCGATGCGGTCGGGGCGCTCGGCGCGAGCAGCGTGCTCGACCCCGAGGGCTTCGAGGCGCACGGGCCCTTCGACGTCATCCTCGAGCTCGTCGGCGCACCCAACCTGCCGAACGACGTCAAGGCGCTGGCGACCGACGGGCGCATCGTGGTCATCGGCGTCGGGGCGGGCGCCAAGGCCGAGGTGAGCCTGCTCGCGCTGATGGGCAAGCGCGCAACCTTGCGCGCCTCGACCTTGCGCGCGCGGCCCCTGGAGGAGAAGGCGGCCACGGCCCGCGCCATGGAGCGCAGCGTCCTGCCGCTCTTCTACCGCGGCGCCCTGGAGGTGCCCGTGGCGCAGACGTTCCCGCTCGACCAGGTGCACGACGCCTACGAGGCGTTTGCCGCCGGGGGCAAGCTCGGCAAGATCGTGCTGGAGATGGACGGCGCCGAGCGGTGAACGCCGTGGAACGGTTGTGGCGGGCCCTCGCAGCGCGCAACTGGCCGTCCGCCGCCGCGCAGTTGCACCCTCACGCGGCCATCGAGCGGCCCCACGACGCCGAGCGGCTCGATGTCGGGGAGCTCGTCACCGCGTGGCGCATGACGCCCGACGATCAGGAGGTCGAGGTCCGCGAGATGCTCACGGCATCCAAGAGCGTCGCCGTGCTCGCGCGGATCCGGCGGGACGCGACGACGCTGCACTGCGCTGCGTTCTACGAGCTCCACGACGGGCTCATCGCGCTGGGTACGGAGCTCTGGGTCCCGCAGGGCTGAGCCCGCGTTTACGCCATCTGCCGCGCCAGCCCACGGAGGCGATCCAGGTTGGGCAGGTAGTAGCCCGCCGCCAGCAGGGGAAGCGCGGGCACGGTCCGGTCGAGCAGGACGGCGATGGCGATCACCAGCCACAGGCCGGCGAACATCGCCGCGGCCGTGGCGCGCGGTCGCAGGCCGAAGAGGTGGGCGTAGCCGCCGAAGACGCCCAGGAAGACCGCCTCGGTCACGCCGACCTGGGCGGCCGTGAGCCCGGCGGTCCAGGCCGGGAGGGTCAACAGCAGGGGGTCGCTGCTGCCGGTGGCTCCGCGGGCGAGGATCTCCGCCGACGAGCCGCCCGTCCCCGCGTCGCCGCCGAGGGCGGCGAGGTCGACGACGGCGACGAAGAGCGGCAGCGCGAGCGCCAGCGACGGCGTTCGCAAGGCGGCAGCGAACAGCACGCCCACGCCGGCGAAGAGCACTGCCTCGGCGGGCGTCGCAGCCGCGCCGGCGCCCGCGGCGTTGAGGGTGGCGACGACGAGCCCGCCACCGAGCGCGACCAGCCATACCGGGGCGGGAGCGGACGCCCCGGGGGTGACGAGGGCCGCGAGCGCGACCACGAAGGCCAGTCCGGCCGCTGCGGCGGCCAGGGTGGCGGCGTCTCCCGTGCCGAGGTCGGGCACCAGCGCGGCGCCGAGGAAGTACGCAAGCGCGCCCAGCGCCGCGAGCGCGGCGGTCAGTAGGGGGGCAGGTCGGCGTACCACTCGCCGAGCATGCGGAAGGCGGCCCAGAAGGCGCGCTTGGCGGACTCCTCGTCCAGGGCCTCGTCGATGTTGGGCACGTAGAGCGCCTCCATCGAGGGGGTGAACACCTGGATCTCGCCGACGAGCGGCTCGACGCGCTGGGACAGGCCCACGCCGAGGTCGTTGAGGACGTCGAGCGCCTCGTCGCCCATCACCACGACCATCTTGGGGGAGACGATCGCGAGCTCTTCGGCAACGCGGCCTACGCAGCGCGGGCCCGACAGGTCGGTGTCCGGCACCGGGCACTTGATGCACAACGTGCCATAGACCGCGAGCGGGTCGATGGCCAGGCGCTTGAGGGACTTCATGAGCGCTGTCCCGCTGCGGCCGTAGAACGCGACGCCCTCCTCGATCTCCGAGGGCACGGGGGAGAACTTCAGCATGAAGATGTCGGCCTGCGGGTGCCCGGAGCCGAGCACGGGCATCAGGTTGCCGCGCGGGCACTCGCGGCACTCCTGCAGGTCGCGGGTGAGCGTGTTGATCTCGCGGATCGCGCGCTCGAGGTACTTCTCGCGGATCTCGTCTTCGGTGGCCGGCATCGGTCCTGCCAGCTTTGACGGGTCGCGGGGTTGTCCTTGCCGGTGCACCAAGGGTTTCAGCGTTCCGGGCCCGAACCTTCAGCCCCCGGTCGCCCTGCGCACCCGCCGCTCCTTGCGGGCGCGCCGCGCTGAAGCGGGGATCGCGGTCGTCTCGAGGAACTTCAGTGCCTGCACGTAGAGCAGCGTGCCAGGCTTGGTGGTGATCTCGGCGCCGCGCAGCGATTCGAGGAACTCCTCGGGGGAGTCCTGGTCGAAGTCGCGCATCCGGATCCGCACGCTGCCCAGCCCCTGGGCCACGTGCGAGTCCGAGCCGGCGCCGCGCACGATGCGGTACTTGGCGGCGAAGCGCTCGGCCTCCTCGTTGAACGAGCCGATCGCGACGCGCGGGTTGTAGATCTCGATCGCGTCGATGTCGGGGAGGATCGCCAGCAGGTGCTCGTAGTCGGGCACGGAGTGCATGCGGTCGAACGGGTGGGGGACGTAGACCAGGCCGCCCTGACGTTTGATCCCCGCGATCGTCTCGGCCAGGGTCAGCCCGCGCGGGATGAGCTCGGAGAGGAAGAGGCCGATGACCTCGCCCTGGCTGGCGGTCTTGACCTCCTCGGCGATGATCACCTTGACGCCGAACTCGCGTGCGATCTCGCGCGCGGCCAGCGCGCCCGAGATCAGGTTGTGGTCGGTGATCGCGATCGCGCCCAGCCCCTGCTCGCGTGCCGTGGCCAGCAGCACCTCGACCGGCGTGGCGCAGTCGGGCGAGTGGTCGGTGTGCATGTGCAGGTCGACGTCGATGAGTCGCCGGCCGGCCAGCCGTGCGCGGACAGCGGGATTGCCGGCGGTGTCGTGACGGCGTGCGGTCAGCTCCCGGTAGACGCCCTCGAGCCCACCCGCGGCCGCCGCGAAGGACAGCGAGCGGCGCAGCGGCTCGCCGCGTTCGCGCAACCCCTGCAGGAGCGAGGGGTCGGTGGCCAGCCGACCGAGCTGCGCGCCGAGCGTCTCCGCGTCGCGGAGCTCGAAGTGCAGGCCGGCTTCGCCCTCACGGGTGATCTCCTCGTAGACGGGGATCCGGGAGGCGACGGGGACCGCCCCCGTCGCGATCGCCCGCACGAGGATCCCGGGGGCGGGCGCGGTGCCGTCGGAGGCGCCGACGATCACGTCGGCGCCACGCAGCAGTGCGTCCTCGTCGAGCTCCTGCGGCGTCGCGAAGTGCACGCGCTCGCGCAGCTCGGGGCGCAGCGGGATGCTCGACGACGGGCCGTGCCCGGAGATCACGGTGGCCGTCCAGTCGGCGTCGGTGCCCAGGCGGCGCAGCGCGCGCAGGAACAGGCGCAGCGCTCCGCGGCCCTCCCCGTCGACGTAGGCGATGCGCAGGGGGCCGGCGCCGGTCTCGCGACCCTCGGCGACGTCTGCTCCGGTCGCCAGGACGCGGTACTCCGCCGGAAAGTGGCGCTGCATGAGCTGCGCGGTGGCCGTGTGGGCCGCGATGCGCGCGTCGAGGCGGCCCAGGACGAGCCCGACGACCTTGCGCGCGACCTGCGTGGCCACGAGGCGCTCGACCGGCGCGTGGAACGTCCCGACGTTCAGCGCGCGCGACGTGCGCAGCGCCGCCGAGGAGGTCGACGGGGCGAAGGGCTCGTGGACGTGCACGATGTCCGGGGCCAGTGCCTCCAGCGCCTCCTCGACCGTCCGCGTGACGTCGATGGGCAGCGCCGCGCCGCGGCGCGTTGCGCCGAACTCCGGCAACGCCTCACCCACGGCGAGCACGGAGGGCTCCGCCCCCGCGGGGCCGAGCAGCTCGCCTCCGTCGCGCAGCGCGGCGCGCGTGGCCCGGACGGCGTCAGGCGAGCGCGACGGGGCGAGGATCGCGACGCGGTGACCGCGGCCGGCCAGCTCCCGCGCGACGCCCCGCACGTGCCGGTTGACGTCGTGCTCGTCCTCCCAGACGTGCGGCGTGACCTGGACGATCGTGAGGCCTGCAGGCACCGGGGACAGCCTACGGGCTGCGCCGTCCCGCAGCGACGAGACCGGGGGGTGCTCAGGCTCAGAACCCAAGCCCTTGCGATGCGGCCTTCCGTGCTGTTGCGCAAGCTCGTTGGCGGCAGACCGTCACGCGGCCCCGGTTACAGCTTGACCGCGTTGTCCTCGAGGAACTGCTCGTACCGAGCGATCAGTCCGCTGTGACGCTGAACGCGAACGAGGAAGTAGTGCATTTCCCGAGCGGCCAGGCGTTGCTTGTTCAGGTCCCACCTGATCACGGAGTGGCGCATGTTCTCGCGGGTGAGCATCGCGACGTTCTGCTCGGCCAACGCTTCCGTCACGTCGTCGTCCGCGCTACGGGCGACGACGATCGCCGTCGCGTCGGGCCACTCGGCCAGGTTCGCGATGAAGCTGTCAAGCGTTGCGTCCTCCGCGTCGGTGAGATCCTCGTCCTTGACCTCGATCGACAGGACGAGATCCGCACCGCTCCAGCCATCGACGTCACCGATCCGGCCAGTTCGACGGCTGGAAGCGCCGACCTTCCCCGTCTCGATCGTCACGTTCGGTGAGTCGGCCCGGTAGTACGCGAAGGCCAACCCTTGCAAGATTGCGCCGGGAGGCTCACCCTTTTGGGTGCCTGCGAACGCTTTCAGGACGGTCTCGAATGGTCGTGGGCTGGCGTCCTCCGTCGAACGCCGGCCGTACTCGGGCAGCAGCAAGACTCGTTCGATGACGCGCTCGGCGAGAGCACGACGCTCGTCCGGGTGCAGGGCAAAGATCCCGCGGAGCAGGTCCTCGTGCTGAGGCCAGGCCTGCGTGGCGTGAGGAGCCATGTTCGGGTAGTCGTACCTGCGCAGATCGTGAACGAAGACGTGTTCAGCAGCGCCGTAGTAGGGCCGCAGCCGAACAGGGTCGCCGTCATCGACGAAGAGGTTCAGCGTGTTGACACGCTGGCCCCGGGCGTTCACGGTCTCGTACTCGCACTCCTCGAGCACGTCGTCCATGCTGGTCTGGCTAAGGCGATCGAGAGCCGCTTCGGCCATCGCGATGAACGCCATCACGAGACCCGGTACGAAACGTCGGTTCCGTTGGTCGATCTGTGCGTCCACCTCGGTGCTGATCACCATGACGGCGTTGGTCTGGGAGGGGGTTCGCGTTGCCATCGCAGCAGGCAGCCCGAGCCCCACCAGGTGATCATCGAGCACCGAGCTCGGACCGAGAGTCATCGCGCGCCAGGCTACCTCTCGGCGCGGCCCTGCGGGCTACGCCGCCAGAGCCTCCCTACGTTCGTCCGGGGTGGTCCAGTAACGGTCTTCAGCCAACGCCCGTCCGACCGTTTCCGCCAACAGGGGGGGAACGGCGTTTGCGACCTGAAGGCGTTGAGACACCACGCCACCGGTGAAGTGGAACGTGTCCGGGAAGCTCTGCAGCCGTGCGCCTTCGCGCGCAGTCAAGCCGCGATGTTGGAAGGGGTGGATGCATCGTGACGCTGAGGGCTTGCCGAGGTTGGACGTGATCGCTACAGCTGGCAGGCGTGAATCGAGTCGCGAGTAGCTGTTGTGGAAGCCGCTCGCGGGCTGGAACTCGTCGGGGATTGCCTGGCGGTTGCCCCCGTCGGGGATGAAGGAGATCGCCTTCACCAGATGCGGCGGGTGGGCGCTGACGGTGTGGCCCTGCAACGTGGTCGAGCCCCGGCGCATCCTGCGTTGATACGCGGTCTGAGGTGGAACTTCGTATTCGGTCAGCGTCTCGCCGGGGCCGGCAGGGGGCAGATCGCCGATCGCGTCCCACACGGTGGTGTACTCACGCGCCACATGGGACGGCTCCGGGGTGGAGAACTCACGGCCGTCTCGGCACCCGACGAACACGACGCGCCGACGAAGCTGCGGCACGCCGAAGTCTGCGGCGCGAAGGACGTGGAAGCTGATCTTGTACCCCATGCCGTCGAAGAGGTCGAACACCGCCGGGTGAGCCTTCATGTCCTTGAGGCCCAGCACGTTCTCAATCAGGAAGTTCTGAGGTTCGAGCGACCGCACGACCCGCATGAACTCAGTGAACAGGTTGTTTCGGTCGTCGTCCCACCGCCGCTTCCCCACCGTGGAGAACCCCTGGCAAGGGGGTCCGCCCACCACCCAGTCTGGCCGCTCGACGAGCAGCCGTGCCAGGCGAGAAGCATCCAGCGTCCGAATGTCTTCGCAGACGGCCGGATGACCTTCGTGGTTCCTTCGATACGTCTGGATGGCTTCGGACCAGTCGTCAACCGCCGCCAGGCAGTTCCACCCGGCTGCCTGCAGGCCGGCGGACAAGCCACCCGCACCGCTGAAGAGATCGAGATACGAGGGGCTCGTCACGCCATTGTGATCCTACGAGCGACGGTGGACGGCCCGGGACGACCGCTGGTTCGGCCGAGCGTCCAAGATGGGAGGCTTGACGAGGCCGATGTCGAACCCGAGCCGCCCCACGTTCCCAGAGATGCCAGCGCCACCCGCGTCGTCGGCGGCGGCGCGGAAGGTGATGCTCGCGAACCGTGGGGCAGACACGAAGCCGGAGGTGGCTCTTCGTTCCGCTCTACATCGACGGGGCCTGCGTTTTCGCAAGCATCTGGCCCCGGTGGCATCGCTCCGATGCCGAGCGGACATCGTCTTTCGGCCGCAGCGCATCGCGGTCTTCGTGGACGGTTGCTTCTGGCACAGGTGTCCCGAGCACGCGACGTTCCCGAGGGCGAACGGTGAGTGGTGGCGCTCGAAGCTCGACGCGACGTGGGAAAGAGACCGCCGCAACGACGCGCTTCTTCAGGCTGCGGGGTGGACCGTCATCAGGGTCTGGGAGCACGAAGCACCAGAGACTGCCGCCCAGCGGATCGCAGAGGCCGTCGCGCGTGCTTGTGAAGGCCGAGGGACTCCACCCCCTGGCTCGCGTGGCGGCGCATCGGACGCCCGGCGGGTGCGTTCCCAGCCCCAGATGACGACGCCCGACGACCTCTGCCTATCCAGCGCCGAACGTCGGGGGGACAGGGTTTGAACCTGCGCCCGCCCGCCCCGGGCCCTGGGGCCGGACGGCGGGGCTACGCCTTCGCGGCCGGAGTGCCGGCCTGCGGGTCCTTCGCCTTGGCCTGCGCGGCCTTGGCGACGACCGGATCCTTCGAGTACTTCGCGATGAACTTCTCGGTGTCCTCGCGCGCCTGGTCGTCGGGCCGCTGGTTGTGCGGCGACTTCATCAGGTAGGAGCTGGGGCCGTCGATCTGGCCGCCGACGCCGTGGTTCAGGGCGAGCTTGCAGCAGCGCACCGCGTCGGTGACGATGCCGGCCGAGTTCGGCGAGTCCCAGACCTCGAGCTTCATCTCGAGGTTCAGCGGCACGTCGCCGAAGGCTTGGCCCTCGACGCGGATGTGGGCCCACTTGCGGTCGGTCAGCCACGGGATGTAGTCCGACGGGCCGATGTACACGTCGTCGTCCGGCAGCTTGTGGTCCATGATCGACGTGACCGCGTTGGTCTTGGAGATCTTCTTGGACTCCAAGCGCTCGCGCTCGAGCATGTTGAAGAAGTCCATGTTGCCGCCGACGTTGAGCTGCGAGGTGCGCAGCATCTTCACGCCGCGGTCGGCGAACAGACGGGCCAGGGTGCGGTGGACGATCGTCGCGCCGACCTGGGACTTGATGTCGTCGCCGACGACCGGCAGCCCGGCCTTCTTGAAGCGGTTGTCCCAGTAGGGCTCGCGAGCGATGAACACCGGGATGCAGTTCACGAAGCCGCAGCCGGCCTCGATGATCTTCTCGACGTACCACTTGGTCGCGTCCTCGGAGCCGACCGGCAGGTAGGAGACGACGACGTCGGTCTTGGTGTCGATGAGGATCTGGGTGATGTCGGCGGTCTCGCCGTCGGCCTTGGTGATCCTCTGCTTGAGGTACTTGCCCAGACCGTCGTGGGTCATCCCGCGGTAGACCGGGACGCCGAGCTTCGAGGGCGTCTCGGCGAACTTGATCGTGTTGTTGGGGTCGGCCCAGATCGCCTCGCCGAGGTCCTTGCCGACCTTCGTGGCGTTGATGTCGAAGGCGCAGGTGAACTCGATGTCGGACACGTGGTAGCCGCCGAGGTCGACGTGCATGAGCCCCGGGACCTGCTCGTTGGGGTCGGCGTCGGCGTAATGGTGCACGCCCTGGACGAAGGAGTTCGCGCAGTTGCCCACGCCGATGATCGCGACGCGGACCTTGTCGCGCTGATAGCGATCGGACCCACTGCCGTTGCCGTTGGGCGCGGCGACCTGGGTCGCGCTCCCGTTCTGGGGGGTGCTCACGTGCTGGTTCCCTTCGAGGAGAAGATTTCGGGACTGATTACCCCGCGTCAGCGGGGGGTGTTACACGGCCGGGCTGGCCAGCAGGGCGCGCCGGACGTGGAAGATGCGCTGGAAGACGGTGACCGTGCTCAAGGCCGCAAGCACGTAGACCGCAGGCGCGAGGACCTCGAAGTCGCCAAGTGAAGCACCTTTGGCCAGCAGCAACCCGATCGAGAGGATGACGACGCGCACTGCGCGGGTGGCCAGGCCGACCTTGCACTCGACACCCAGGGCCTCCGCGCGGGCTCGCGTGTAGGACACCATGAGCGAGGCGAGCACGGCGACGACCGACGCGGCGACCGCGAACTGCATGTCGCGCGCGGCGAAGTAGGCGGCCACCGCGGTCAGCACGATGCCCTCCTCGACACGGTCGAGCGTCGAGTCCAGGAACGCGCCGAAGGGTGTGCCCTTGCCCGACATCCGCGAGTAGCGCCCGTCGAGCGTGTCCATGATCGAGCCGACGATGAAGGCGATCCCGGCGAGGAAGAAGAAGCGCTGCCACACGAGCACCGCAGCCACCACGTTGAGGACGAACCCGGTCAGCGAGATCGCGTTGGGCGTCAGGCGCGACTGGATGAGCCGGTTGCGCATGACCTCGCGGCCGGTGCTCATGCGGGAGCGGCGCGCCCCGGGCGCCCGAGCCCGAAGGCCCACGCCTGCGGGCGCGCCCGGCCCAGCCCGCGGGCGGCCAGCGCCCCGAGCCCTGCCGTGCACGCGCCGAGGAACGCGTCGGCGAGGAAGTGGTTGCCGGTGGCGACGATCACGAACACCACGAACACCGGGTACACCGTCCAGAAGATGCGCGTCGCGCGGTGCTTGGACAGGCGCGCGAGCGGGATGCCGATCATCAACGCGAAGGCCACGTGCATCGACGGCACGGCGGCGTAGGGGTTGAACAGCGCGTTGACCGAGACGTTGTCGTGGGCGACGCCGGTGAAGTCCGACACGGCGTCGGAGAAACCCCACTCGGGGAAGAACCGCGGGGGTGCGGTGGGGAAGACGACGTAGCCGATGAGCGCGATCCCCATCGCGACCATGAACATGTTGCGCACCCAGTAGAAGGACCGGTTGTGCATCAGGTAGATGAACACCAGGGCGCCGAGGGTCACTGTGGTCTGCGCGTTGATGTAGACCCAGCTGGCCACGTCGAGCACCAGCGGCGAGGTGGCCGCCCACGCCTGCACGCTGGGCTCCACGAACAGGTTGAGCCCGCGCTCGATGCCGATCAGGTCGCGGCCGTGCGCGAAGGCCGCGGTGGCGCCCTGCGGGTCGTCGATCATCCCGCGCACGATCCGGTACGCGTAGTAGGCGCAGAAGAACAGCCCGACCTGCCGCACGACGTCCAGGACCCCGTTGGGCAGGACGCGTGCCTGCAGGGCTTTGAGGTCGACGGGCAAGGGGGCGATGCTAACGCCCCGCATGTTGCGTCCGCAACGACACGACGGTCAACGGCCCGCCGCCTGGCACGTGCGCCCGCGAGTGATCGCCCTGCCGGCCGAGAAGCGCGCCGCGACCCGCACCGTCCCCGGGCCGCCGACGACGACGCGGGTCCACCCGTGCGTCGTCGGGCGCAGGCACGCCGCCCCGCCCCGGACCGTCCAGTAGGAGGTCCAGTGCACGCGGACGAGGATCGCCCCCGGGCCCCGGGCCTGCAGCGCGAAGCCGCGCGGGCCCATGCTCAGCAGCGTCGCGTCACCCGACACCAGGGGGGCGGGGCGGCGAACCGCGTACACCTTCCAGTGCTCGAGGTCGGCGGCAGGGGCGAGGAAGGGCAGGCCGCCGGCGACCAGCCGCGCCTCCTGCTTGCCGGCGGGGTCCAGCGGGGCGTCGGGGACCGCGACGTAGCGCACGGCCGAGCGCCGCAGCCAGCGCTCGTAGGTCATGGCCGTGAGGTGGCCGCCTCGGTAGAAGAGGCCGTTGTACTTCGTGTCGAGTTGGGTCTCCCAGCCGCGCGCCAGCGGGAAGCGCCGGGCGAGGTGCACGGCCTCGTAGTGGCCGCGCGTGAAGGGCACCTCGACGCGCGAGGGGGGGCCGTCTCGCCCCTCGAGCCACGACGTCAGCGGCGCGTAGTAGGCCGCGTGCATCGACGGGTCGGTCGCGCCCTTGGCCACCTCGCGCACGGGCGCCCACCACTGCCACACGAGCATCCCGGCGGCCGCGGCCACCACCAAGACGCCGCGCCGCCCGAGGGCCGGTGCCCCCCGGCCCGCCGCCGCGCACAGCAGCAACGGTCCGGCGAACGTCGCGCCCAGGCGGGTGGCGTTGCTGCCCATCGGGGTCGGGATGAAGAAGGCCGCGACGGCGGCCAGCGCGTAGAGCAGCGCGCCGGTGCGCAGGACGCGCTCGTCCTCGGGCAGCAGCCAGGCGAGTGCGAGCGCGAAGCCCACGACGGCCAGGATCGCGTTGGTGGAGAACGGCTGCCGGCCGCCCTCGGGGAAGGCGACGCTGAGCACGGCCACCAGCACCAGCGGAGCGATGGCCAGGCCGAGCGCGCTGCGCTCGCGGCGCGCGAGCACGACGGTCACGCCGGCCAGGGCGGCGAAGGCGCCGGCGACCGGGCTCGCGGCCGCGGCGAGAACCCCGAAGCCGGCGGCCGCGCGCGGCCGCTCGCGCTGGAGGGCCAGGACCGCCCCCAGGCCCAGGGCGACCCCGAGGCTGAAGGTCAGGCGCCCGATGAGGAGGTCCGCGGTGGTGGCCGCTGCGAACCACGCGATGCCCCAGCGGGCGCGCGGCCCGAAGTGCGCGCGGGCAACACGGTCGAACAGGACTGCAGAGACGACCGCCGCCCCGACGCCGACGACGCGCGCGCCGAGCAGCGCGCCCAGCGGCGGGTAGAGCAGGCTGTAGCCCGGCATGTGGTGCCCGCCGTACCAGTTGCCGTCCCAGACCGTGAAGCCGTCAGAGGAGAAGAGCCCGACGCGGTAGACCTGCGCTGCGAGATCCGGTGTTGCGGGCGCGACGATCAGCCAGAGCAGCCCGAGCAGGCCGGCGGTGGCCCACGGCGGCGGCAGGCGGACGGCTGTGCGCGCGAGGCTCACAGGCAGGCTCTACTCCGCGGGGGCGGTGTCGGTACAGCGCGGGCTGTGCGCGCGGATGCGGCCCAGTCCGAAGCGGGTCGCCAGCCGGACCGTCCCGGGGGTGCGCAGGCGCACCTCCGTCCAGCCGCCGGGCGAGGGGGCAACACAACCCGAGCCGCGCACCAGCCTCCAGTACGGCGTGAAGCGCACCCGCAGCACGACGCGGCCCGGTCTGGCCGCGCGCAGGGTGACGCTGTCGGCGCGCAGCGCGGTCACCTGCGCGCCCGCGGCCAGCGGCGTGGCGTCGACGACGGCGAACACGCGGTAGCTGCGGTCACGCCAGACCGGGCGCAGGAAGGGTTGGCCGTCGCGAACGAGCTGCGCCTCGGCGGCGGCGCTGTAATCGAGGGGCGCGGCGGGCAGGGCCACGAAGCGGACCGCGTTGTCGCGCAGCCAGCGGTCGTAGCGGGCCGGTGTGAGCCGGCGCCCGTCGTAGAAGAGGGCGTTGCGCTCGCGATCGAGCTGACGTTCCCACCCGCGGGCCAGTCCCGCGTGGGGAGCGACGAACCGCGACTCCCAGTGGTTGTCGGTGAACGGGATCTCCACCCGTCCCGGGCCGTGGGCACGCGCGTCCTGCTCGAGGAAGTGGATGAGGCCCTGATGGAAGGCGAGGTCGGTGGAGGGGTCCCCCGCCGCACGCCGCCAGTCGTCGATGGGTGCGGCCGCCACCCAGTAGGCCAGCGGCAGCGCGAGCGCGAGCAGCAGCTTCGGGCGGCGAGGCCACAGCACCCCGGCGGCCACCGGGCCGGCCAGGAGCGCCCCGAAGCGGACCGCGTTGCCTCCCATCGGGGTGTCCAGCGCGAAGCTGGCGATCAGCACGAGCGCGTACAGGGCCGTCCCGGCGCGCAGCACGCGCTGCTCGCGGGGAATCACGGCGAGCACCGCGAGCGTCGCGGCCAGCGCCGGCCAGAAGCTCGAGCCGACGAACGGGAAGCTGCCGCCCTCGGGGAACAGCAGGGTGAGCACCGCGACAGGCACCAGCCCACCCGCCGTGAGCGCGGCGGCCCCGGCGGTGGGCCGGGTGCGCTGCGGGCGGGGCTCCGGCGCGCCGGAGCCGCCGCTTGCCGCCGCCGGCCCGCGGCCCCCGATCCACCAGGCCGCGGCCGCCAGCGCCAGGAACGCGCCGGCCACGGGGCTGGTCAGGCCGGTGAGGACGGCCAGCGCCGTCGCAGCCGCCACGTGCCGCCGCGAAGCGACGAGCGCGGCTGCCATGCCGATCCCAACGCCGAGGACGAAGGTCAGCCGCCCGGTGACGAGGCTGGCCGGCGAAGCGGCGGCGAAGGTGAGCGCCGCGGCCCGGGCCCCGTCGCCGAGCTGCTCGCGCGACAGGCGCTCGAAGCACCACGTGGCACCCACCGCACCCAGCGCCCCGGTCAGCTTGGGCCCGAGCACCGCGGCGACGGGGGGAAAGACCACGCTGTAGCCCGGCAGGTGATGGCCGGCGTACCACGCGTTGTCCCACAGGGCGAAGCCGTGCTCGCGGAAGAGGTGGGTCCGGTACTCCTGGGCCGCGAGGTCGGCGCTCGGCGGGTCCAGCGCCAGGTAGGCCAGCGCGAGGGCGGCGGCGAGGGCCCACGCCGGGACCCGTGCCACGCGCGCCCAGGCCAACGCGCCCGCCTCGGCCGCGCGGGCTAGCGCCGCGCGGCGAGGTTCGCGGTGACCACGACCCCGGGGGTGGTGCCCAGGCGGCCGCGCTCGCGGCCGATTCCGATCCGGCGGAACGTCGGGGAGAGCAGAACCGCGGCGTGCGCGGGCGAGGACATCCACAACCGGACGATCGAGCGCGCGCCGCTTCCGGCGCCGCTCGACGCGAAGGCGATCGTCTCGCCGGTGGCCCGGGTGCGCACAGCGCGACGGATGCGCACGTCGGCGGTCGTGCCGTCGCTGGAGGTGTGGTTCAGGCGGTCGCTGCGCAGCATGTCGAGCGTCTGGTCGCGAGCGACGGCGGCGAGGCGGGCGGAGATGCGCAGGCCCCGCAGGCCCCGGGCGCGGCGCTCCCGGTTCACGAGGCGGACGATCGCCACCTCAGCGCGGTGCGAGGCGGTGTGGGCATGGACAACGGCGGGCGTCGCGAGGGGCAAGGAGTGTCTTCCTCTCGTCCGTCCGGGCGGACAGCGATGGCGTTCTCGGGACCGCGAAGGCGGCGGTCCCCGGACTCGTCCGCGCCATGCTAGGACACGCGCCGGAGGCGTCAGCCAGCCAGGAAGCGCGTCACGCGGCCCACGACGTCGGGCCGGTCGAGCCACGGCCAGTGCCCGGCGTCCGCCAGGTGCAGGACTTCTGCAGGCCCCCCGAGCGCCTCGGCGTAGGCGTCCGCGAAGCGCGCGGGGATGTAGGGATCCTGATCTCCCCACACCACCAGCGCGGGGCACCGAAGCGCCCCCAGCCGGGCTCCCGCGGCGATGAGCGCGTCCTCGGGGGAAGTCCGGTAGAGGCGCAGGATGGCGCGCTGGGTCCCCTGGTCGAAGTGGCGAAGGATCGCCTCGCGCATCGCCTTGGGCAACGGGCCGGGCGCCACGTTGGCCTCTCGGGTCAACAACCGCAGGACGGGGCGGTTGACCGCCCCCATGAGCAGCTCCCCGACGCCGCGGGTCCGCCAGGCACGGGCGAGGCGGTGCCAGCGGTAGCCCGGCAGCAGCGGGACCGCGTTGATGATCACCAGCCGCTCGATCCGTTCGGGGCGGCGTTGCGCGAACGCGAGCGCCGCTCCGCCCCAGTCGTGCATGCAGAGGCTGACGCGCTGTACCCCGACGTGGTCGAGGAACGCTTCGAGGAAACGGTCGTAGCCCTCGATCGTGAAGTCGCCGTCGGCCCGCTTGCCGCTGCGGCCGAAGCCGGGGAGGTCCACGGCCAGCCCGCCGCCGGCTTCCAGGAACGCCACGAAGTCGTCGGAGCTCGTCGGGACGCCGTGGACGTACAGGGGCGGCGCGTCGCCCAGCGGACCGGCGCTGCGCCAGAAGAGCGGCTGGCCGTCGAGCAGCTCGAGGTGCTCGGTGATCACGGACACGGGGCGGCCAACATAATGCGTCGCGATGCTCACGCTCTGCCTGGGAGAGGCGCTCGTCGACCTCGTGTGCGAGCACGCCGTGGAGGATCTCGCCGGCGCCGAGGCGTTCGTCGCGCACCCCGGCGGGGCGACCGCCAACGTCGCGGTCACGGCCGCCCGCCACGGCGCCCGCGTGGCGCTGGCGGGGGGTGCCGGTGCCGACCCGTGGGGCGCGTGGCTGCGCGAGCGGCTCCGGGTCGAAGGGGTCGACCTGCGGCACTTCGCCCTGCTCGACGGCGTCCAGACCCCGGTCGCGTTCGTGACCGTCGACGCCGCCGGCGAGCCGGCCTTTCAGATCTACGGGGGCGGGATCGCGAGCGCCGTGGCCGCGCTGGCCGGCCGCATCGAGCACGCGGTCGGCGAGGCGCACGCGCTCTTCATCGCCTCCAACACCCTGGTCGGCGAGGCCGAGCGCGCGGTGACGCTGGCCGCGCGCGACCACGCGCTGGCCGCCGGCAAGCCCGTCGTCTTCGACCCCAACCTGCGCCTCGGTCGCTGGCCGAGCGCCGCCCGCGCTGCGCAGGAGTCGCGGGTCTGCGTCCCCGGGGCGTTCCTGGTCAAGCTCAACCACGAGGAGGCCCGGCTGCTCACGGGGGAGCGCGACCCGGCCGCGGCGGCGGCCTCGTTGCTGGCGGCTGGCGCACAGCACGTGATCGTCACGCTCGGCGCCGACGGCGCGCTGCTGCGCGGCGGCGTGTTGCGCTTCGACGTCCCGGGCGTCCCGGCCCGCACGATCAACGCGGCGGGCGCGGGCGACGCGCTGACCGGCGTCCTGCTCGCGCGCCTGGCGCAGACCGACTTCTACGCCCCCGCGCTGGCCGCGGGGCTGCCGGCCGCGGTCGCGGAGGCGGCGCGCGCGACGGAACGATGGGGGGCGCTGGCCTGAGCGGGCGCGCCCCAGCGGTCGCCCAGGGCGCCTGGGCCGCGCCCACGGCGCGGCGGGTGCGCGCCGTTCGCGTGCGGTTGGCTGAGGTCTACGGCGTGCCGTGCGCACCGCCGCACGGCAACGCGCTGGGCGAGCTGATCCTCACGGTCCTGTCGCAGGCGACCAACGACCGCAACCGCGACGTGGCGTTCCTGCGGCTGCGGGAGCGGTTCGCTTCGTGGGAGGCCGTGCGGGTCGCGCCCGTCGAAGCGGTGGAGGAGGCGATCCGCCCCGGCGGGATCTCGCGGGTGAAGTCAGCGCGCATCGGGGCGATCCTCCGCGCTGTCGGGGACGATCTCGACCTGAGGTGGCTCGCAGACGTCCCGGTGGCCGACGCGCGCGCCTTCCTGGTCGGCCTCCCGGGCGTCGGGCGCAAGACGGCCGCGTGCGTCCTGCTGTTCGCGTTCGGCGCCCGCGACGTGCCGGTGGACACGCACGTCTCGCGGGTCGCGACACGGCTCGGTCTGCTGCGGCCGGGTGCGGGGTTCGACGAGCTCCACGACGCCTTCCTGGAGTTGACGCCGCGCGGGGCTGAGCTCGAGCTGCACGTGAACCTGCTGCGGCACGGGCGGCGGACGTGCGCGGCGTCGCGGCCCCGGTGCTCCGAGTGCGCGCTGGCGCGGATGTGTCCGAAGGTGGGGGTGGGGCGGGAAGATCTCAGCCCGAGGCGCTAAGATCTTCGCCAACGCAGGAACCCCAAGACCTTCGCGAAGGAGACTGAGACCTCAATGGGCAAGACCATCGGCATCGACCTGGGAACCACGAACTCGTGCATGGCCGTCCTGGAGGGCGGCGAGCCCACCGTGATCGAGAACGCTGAGGGCGGGCGCACCACGCCGTCGGTCGTCGCGTTCCCCGCCAGCGGCGAGCGGCTCGTCGGGACCGTCGCCAAGCGGCAGGCCGTCACCAACCCGACCAACACGATCTTCTCGATCAAGCGCTTCATCGGCCGCAAGGAGGGCGAGGTCCGCGAGGAGGAGTCGATGGTGCCCTACAAGGTCATCCCCGGCCCCAACGGCGACGCGCGCGTGTCGGCCGCCGGCAAGGAGTACTCCCCCCCGGAGATCTCCGCGATGATCCTCGGCAAGCTCAAGGCTGACGCCGAGGCCTACCTGGGCGAGACCGTCGACGGCGCCGTCATCACCGTCCCCGCGTACTTCAACGACGATCAGCGCCAGGCGACCAAGGACGCCGGCGCGATCGCCGGCCTCGACGTCAAGCGCATCATCAACGAACCCACAGCCGCTTCGCTGGCCTACGGCCTGGACAAGTCCGAGGACCAGACGATCCTCGTCTTCGACCTCGGCGGCGGCACCTTCGACGTCTCGGTGCTGGAGATCGGCGAGGGCGTCTTCGAGGTCAAGTCGACCGCGGGGGACAACCACCTCGGCGGCGACAACTTCGACAAGACGATCGTCGACTGGCTCGCGGCGGAGTTCAAGCGCGACCAGGCGATCGACCTGACCCAGGACCCGATGGCCCTGCAGCGCCTCTATGAGGCCGCTGAGAAGGCCAAGATCGAGCTGTCCACCGCGCAGGAGTCCCAGATCAACCTGCCGTTCATCACCGCCGATGCGAGCGGCCCGAAGCACCTCGACGTGCGCATGACCCGCGCCAAGCTCGGGGAGCTGACGGCCGATCTGCTCGACCGCGTGGTCGCCCCCGTGCGCCAGGCGCTGGACGACGCCAAGGAGAAGGGCACGCCGACGGTCGACCACGTCGTCCTGGTCGGCGGCATGACGCGCATGCCCGCCGTGCAGGAGAAGGTCAAGGAGCTCACCGGGCAAGACTCGCACCGCGGCGTCAACCCCGATGAGGTCGTGGCCATCGGTGCGGCGATCCAGGCGGGCGTCCTCGCGGGCGACGTCAAGGACGTCCTGCTGCTCGACGTCACGCCGCTCACGCTCGGCATCGAGACCAAGGGCGGCGTGATGACGAAGCTCATCGAGCGCAACACCACGATCCCGACGCGCAAGACCGAGGTGTTCTCCACCGCGGAGGACAACCAGCCGTCGGTGGAGATCCACGTGCTGCAGGGCGAGCGCGAGATGGCGACCTACAACAAGTCGCTGGGTAAGTTCCAGCTCACCGGGATCCCGCCCGCGCCGCGCGGCGTGCCGCAGGTCGAGGTCGGCTTCGACATCGACGCCAACGGCATCCTGTCGGTCAGCGCGAAGGACCTCGGCACCGGCAAGGAGCAGCGCATCGAGATCCGCGCCGCCGGAGGCCTGTCCGACGACGAGATCAAGCGGATGGTCACCGACGCCGAGTCCAACGCCGAGGCCGACCGTGGTGCCCGGGAGCTGGCCGAGGCCCGCAACCAGGGTGAGAACGCGGCCTATCAGTCCGAGCGCCAGCTCAAGGACCTGGGTGAGCAGGTGGACGAGTCCTCCAAGACGGAGATCGAGGCCGCGATCAAGGAGGTCCGCGAGTCGCTGACCTCTGAGGACGCGGCGGCGATCACCGCCAAGACCGATGCGCTGCAGAGCGCGTTTCACAAGGTGTCCGAGGCGATGTACGCGCGCGCCCAGGAGGCGCAGCAGTCCGAGGACCCGGGCGACGGGTCGGCCAACGGTGCGGCGTCGGGCAACGGCGCCGCCGCCGAGGAGGACGTCGTCGACGCCGAGGTCGTCGACGAGGGGCGATAGGCCATGGCCGAGCACACCGACAGCGAGACGCAGCCGGGGGGCGGGGTCCACGCCGACCCCGCCGCCGAGCCGGAGGTCGTCACCGAAGCCGACGTCGAGCTGCACCCCGAGGAGGGGCCGCAGCCCGAGGTCATCGACGTGGTCGACGACACCGACGGCGGCGCGCCCAAGGACGCGGCGGGCGAGCCCGAGGCCGAGCCCGACTACCGCGACCTCTACCTCCGCGCCCTGGCCGAGACCGACAACGTGCGCAAGCGCGGGCGTCGCGACGCCCAGGTCGCCGAGGCGCGCGGCAAGGCGCGCGTGGTCCGCGAGCTGCTGCCCGCGCTGGACAACCTCGACCGGGCGATCGCCGCGGCCGAGGCTCAGGACGCCGACGAGGAACACCACATGACCAAGGGCATCCGGCTCGTGCAGTCCGAGCTGGCCGCTGCCCTGGGGCGCGTGGGCATCGAGTCCTTCTCGCCCAAGGGCGAGGTCTTCGACCCCCACCAGCACGAGGCGATCGCCCAGCAGCCCGTCGAGGGCGCCGCGTCGGGCACCGTCGTCGAGGTCTACCAGCCCGGCTACCGCTACGGCGACGAGGTCCTGCGCGCGGCCCGGGTCGTCGTCGCCGCGTAGGGGCAACCATGGCGGAGAAGGATCTCTACAAGGTCCTGGGGGTCGACAAGAAGGCCTCCCAGGACGAGATCAAGAAGGCCTACCGCAAGCTTGCGCGCACGTACCACCCGGACACCAACCCGGGCGACAAGGGGGCCGAGGAGCGCTTCAAGGAGATCTCCGCGGCCCACGACGTCCTCTCCGACGCCGAGAAGCGCAAGCAGTACGACCGCGGCGGGCTCTTCGGCGCAGGAGGCGGGCCGGCCGGGCGCCCGGGGCCCGGTGGGGCGCCCGGCGGGTTCTCCCCGGGGGACGTCGGCGACATCCTGTCCAACCTCTTCGGCGGCGGTGCCGGCGGGGCCGATCAGGGCTCGGTGCCGCGACGGCCGCGCCCCGAGCGCGGCCGCGACCTCGAGGTCGAATCGGCCATCGGGTTCGACCAGGCCATCGAGGGCGCCCAGGTCTCGCTCGCCGTGCCGACCGCCCAGGGCTGCGGCACCTGCCGCGGCACCGGTGCGCGGCCGGGCACGGCGCCCAAGGTCTGCCCCCGCTGCCAGGGGCGCGGCATCGAGTCCCAGGGCCAGGGCCTGTTCTCCATCTCCCAGCCGTGCTCGCGCTGCGCCGGGTCGGGCACCGTGATCGAGGATCCGTGCCCGACGTGCCAGGGCACGGGCCAGACCCACACCCTCAAGCGCTACAAGGTCAACATCCCCGCCGGGGTGCGCGACGGCAGCAAGGTGCGCCTGGCCGGCAAGGGCGAGCCGGGCCGCAACGGCGGCCCCGCCGGCGACCTGTACGTCGTCACCCGCGTCCCCGACTCGCCGGTCTTCAAGCGCAAGGGCGACAACCTCGAGGTCGAGGTGCCGCTGACGATCCCCGAGGCGATCCGTGGTGCGGAGGTGGAGGTGCCGACGCTGCACGGGCGCAAGCGCCTGCGCGTTCCCGCGGGGACCAAGCACGGCACGGTGCAGCGCTTGCGCGGGGAGGGGCCGGCCAAGCTCGACAAGGCAGCGCGGCCGCCGCGCGGGGACATCCACTACCGCTTCGTCATCGACGTGCCCGGCTCGCTGAGCCAGGAGCAGTCCGACGCCGTGGACAAGCTGTCGGAGGTCATGGGGCCCGTCGATCCGCGCGCGCGCCTGTTCCCCGAGCCGCCGGCCGCTGCGGTGCCTGACGCGGAGCCGGCGCCCGCGGCCGGGGGCGCGTGATGGGCGCCCGCCGGGGCCGGGCCACGACGACCTACTTCATGATCTCGGTCGCGGCCGAGCTCGCGGAGATGCACCCGCAGACCCTGCGCATGTACGAGGCTCGCGGGCTCATCGAGCCCCAGCGTTCCCCCAAGGGGACGCGGCTGTTCTCCGAGGCCGACGTGCGCCGCCTGCGTCGCATCCAGGAGCTGACGACCGACTTCGGCCTGAACCTCGCGGGCGTCGAGCGCGTCCTGGCCCTCGAGCAGGAGCTCGGCCGCATGGAGCGCCGCGTGCAGGCGCTCGAGCACCGGGCGGGGAGCCTGCAGGAGGAGATCGCGCGTCTCGAAGAGGTCCGTCGCGAGGTCCGTGCCGACCTCGTGCGCTACGAGCCGCCGGGCCGGGAGCTCGTGCGGGCAGCTGATGCGCGCCCGCTCCCGCGCCGCATCCCGGTGCGGCGCGCGCCCTGAGGCTCAGAACCCCTTCACAAAGAGCGCGCCCACCTCCGGCCACCCCTCTCCATGTGAAAGAGGCTCTCAGGCGCGGGGGGTGAGCCGCGCGCCGAAGACGTAGGACGCCGAGGCCGCCGCCTGCTTGGGTTGGCGGCCGAAGAGCGTCAGCTCCGCGATGCCGGTGCCCGCCGGGAGCCCCTCCACGGTGAACCCCTTGGCGTCGAAGTGCACCGTGGGGCCGTCGGCCCTGCCCGCCAGCAGGGTTCCCGAGCTCCCCTTGGCCGGCAGCGTGAGCTTGACGATCTTCGAGCGGCCGGGCGCGACCACGTAGCGCAGACGGCCTGCGAGCCGGGGAGCGCCCTCGCCGTGCAGCGCCAGCGCCGCGGGGACGGTGAAGCCCACGCTGCCGAGCGCGCGGTCGGAGTCCATGCGCAGCCGCAGCCCCGTGCCCGACCGGGTGCGGTAGAAGGCCGAGGTGAAGCGCGCCTTGCAGGGGGCCGTGCGGAAGTTCACCGTGAGGCGCCGGCCGCCGCCTGTGGGGCGGATCAGGTCGATCGTGAGGCGGTGGCCGCTGGCCTTGACCAGCGCGGCGGGCGGCAGGGTCAGGCGCTGTTCGGTGGCTGAGACCTTGGCGCGCACGGGCCGGCCGTCGAGGGCGAGGCGGACCTTCAGGCGGTTCAGCCGCACGGCCGTCAGCCGGACCGTCATGGGCGCGTTGAGCGTGATGATCGCGTCGGAGCGGACGCGCAGACGGACGGGGCCCGACTCGGGCAGGTCAGTGCGCGCGATGCCGGCGCCGGAGGTCAGGGTCTGGCACGCCGCCGGGGCGAGCAGGCTGCCGCGCAGGCTCGTGAGCAACGCGGGCGCGGCCGCGGGGGTGGGCGTGTGGACGGGCTTTGCGGCCGGCGGTTGCGCGGCGGGCTGCGCCGGGACGCTGCTGGTCAGCTGCGGCTGTGGCGCACCCGTCGGCGGGGTGGTGGGCTCAGGTGTGGACGTCGGGGGCGGCGTCGGCGTCGGGTCCGGCGTCGGGGTGGGGGTGGGCTCCGGATCGGGTTGCACCACGGGCGGGGTGTCGACCAGGCCGCTGATCGCCGAGGTGGCCTCGGCGTCGCCCGCCACATTGCGGGCCGTGACGATCACGCGCAGGCGCTTGCCCTCGTCCGCCTCCACCATGCGGTGACGCTTGTGGGTCGCGCCGGTCACCGTCACGCAGCCACCCCCATCCTCGTCGCAGCGCTCCCAGCGGTAGTCACGGCTGAGGGGGCGCGTGCCGCTCCACATGCCGCCGTCGGCAACCAGGGCCGGCCCTCCAAAGGAACGTTCCAGGGTCACGGTCGGCACGCCCGTGTTGCCTGGCGGAGCGGGTTGCACCGCCGCGCTGGGGGCGGAGAGGGCCGACTCGTCGCCGCCCGCGTTGGTCGCGGTGACGCGCACCCGCAGCGTCTGGCCGATGTCGGCGTCGTCCAGCTGGTAGGTCGCCCCGGTCGCCCCGGCGATGTCGGAGCAGGCGTTGCCGTCGGTGCCGCAGCGGCTCCACTGGTAGGTGAAGGTCAGGTCCGGCGTGCCGGTCCAGCTGCCCTCGACGGCGCTCAGTGTTGCCTCGTGCATCGGGGTGCCGCTCATGGACGGCGGTGTCGCGCCGGCTGCGGCGGGGTCTGGCGCGACCTCGCGGCTGGCCGGGGAGGTCGCGTCGGCGCTGCCGCCTGCGTTGGTGGCCGTGACCTGTACGCGGATCGTGGAGCCGACGTCGTCGGGGGTGAGGTCGTAGGCGGACGCGGTGGCGCCGTCGATGTCGGTGCACGCGGAGCCGTCGGTGGCGCATCGGCGCCACTGGTAGGCGTAGGTCGTTCCCGTCCCCGTCCAGGTGCCGCGGTCGGCGGTCAGCGTCTGGGTGTCGCGCTCGGTGCCGGAGATCGACGGCGTCGTGGTGGCGACCGGTGGGTCGGGCGCGATGACGCCGGTCGCGGCGGAGGTGGCGGGCACCGACCCGCCTGCGTTGGTTGCCGTCACCCGCACGCGGATCGTCGCGTTGACGTCGGCCGGGGCGAGCGTGTAGGTCGACGCTGTCGCGCCGGCGATGTCGGCGCATGCGCCGCCGGTGTTGTCGCAGCGGGTCCAGCGGTAGGCGTAGGTGAGCGTCGGGGTGCCGGTCCAGGTGCCCCCGTCGGCGGTGAGGGTCTGGGTGTCGCGCTCGGTGCCGGAGATGGACGGCTGGTTGGTGGCGGCCGGTGGGTCGGGGGCGACGATTCCCGAGGCACCCGAGGTGGCCGCGGTGGAGCCGCCGGCGTTGGTGGCGGTGACGCGAACGCGGACGGTCCCGTCGACGTCGGCGGCCGTCAGCGCGTAGGTCGCGCCCGTCGCGCCGGCGATGTCGGCGCAGGAAGCGCCGGCGCTGTCGCAGCGCGTCCAGCGGTAGGCGTAGGTGAGGGCGGGCGTGCCCGTCCACGTCCCGCGCGCGGCGGTGAGGGTCTGCGTGTCGCGCTCGGAGCCGGAGATCGACGGCGGCGTGGTGGCAGCCGGCGGGTCGGGGGCGACCGGGTCGGCCGCGACGGACGTGGCGGACGTCGTGCCCCCGCCGTTGGTCGCGGTCACGCGGACACGGATGCGGGAGTCGACGTCGGTCGGGGTCAGGGAGTAGACAGAGCTCGTCGCTGACGCTATGTCGACGCAGGCCGCGCCGCTGGAGTCGCAGCGCCGCCACTGGTAGGCGTAGGCGATGGTCGGCGTCCCGGTCCAGGTCCCGCGGTTGGCCAGGAGCGTCTGGCCGTCGCGCTGGATGCCCGAGATGACCGGGGCGACGGCGTTGGCCGGCGGGTCGGCGACGACGGTCGTGGAGGCCGCCGACGTCGCGGGCACGGTGCCCGCCGCGTTGGTGGCGCTGACGACGACCCGGATGCGCGAAGCGACGTCGGCCGAGGACTGCACGTAGGAAGCGGCGTTCTCCCCCGCGATGTCGGCGCAGTTCGCGCCGGCGGAGTCGCAGCGGCGCCACTGGTAGGCGTAGGTGAGGGTCGGCGTTCCGGTCCACGTTCCCTGGTTCGCGGTCAGAGTCGCACCGTCGCGCGTGGTGCCCGAGACGGTCGGTGCGGCGGTGTTGGCCGGCGGGTCCTCGGTGATCACCATCGACGGGGCCGAGGTCGACGTGGTCGTCCCGGCCGCGTTGACGGCGGTGACGACGACCCGCAGCGTTGCGCCGATGTCGCTGCCGGTGAGCGCGTAGGTCGCCCCGGTCGCGCCGCTGATCGCCGAGCACCCCGCCCCCGTCGTGTCGCAGCGCTGCCACTGTCGCGTGTAGGTCACCGTCGGTGTCGCGCGCCAAGTGCCGAGGCTCGCCGCGAGGTCGTGCGCGTCGCGCGGATCGCCGGTGATGGCGGGCGCGGTCACGTTCTGCGGGGCGCTCTCGTCGGAGGAGAGGACGATCGCCCCGGGGGTGACCTCGTCCGTGGTCGCCCCGAGGCGCAGCGTCGTCCCCTGCGACATGGGCGAAAGGGCGCCGTCGATGTAGCGGTCGTCGACGTCGACGCCGGTCTGGTTGACGTGGTTCGGATCCCCGTCGGTGATCGTGTAGCCGTCGGTCGACGCCGAGGAGTTCCACACGTCGCCCACCCCGTTGGCCGAGTCGGTGAGGTCGATGCCGTTGAGTGCCGCGGAGTCGCCGCTGACGCCGCGGTTGCCCTCCCAGACCACCCCGCCGATGCGCCCGGTGATCGTTCCTGCCGGGGTCAGGAAGCTGAGCGGGATGTCGATCGAGGTCCGCGCGAGGGTCATGGGCAGGAAGCCGTCGATGATCTGCAAGCGGCGCGTCGGCTTCGTGGGATCGCGGAAGGCCACCGCGATCCCCCACCCGGCGGCGCGTCCGGCACCCGTACCGGCCTGGATGTCGGCGACGTAGACGTTGCCCGTGCCGGCGGCGGCGAGCACCGTGGTGATGTCGGCCGCGCCTTGGTAGTGGCCGGCCCGCGCACCGTCGACGTCGACGCTCTCGGCCACGACCGTCGTGTAGCTCGACGCGCCCGGCACCTTGAGCTTGACGCGGTCGCGCAGCGCCGGGGACGGCGCGACCCCGGAGCCGGGGCCCGTCCCGGCCGACGTGTCGCCGGACCAGTAGAGGACTGCCTTGAGGACCGTCGCGCCGGTGGGCAGGCGTACGCGGGCGCGGCTGGAGTTGAAGGTGGCACTGTCGCCGTCGACGTCCTCGTAGTTGCGCTCGTTCTGGCCGGCCGCGTCGTTGCCCCCGAACTGCATGCTCGAGCAGGGCGCCCCCGTGCTCGGGCAGCTGAGCACCGTGTTGCCGGCGACCGTCACGGTGCCGCGGTCCGTCGCGGCCCAGCGGGGGGTGTAGGCGCGGTCGGCTTGCGCCGCGGGAGGGCCTGCGAGGACCGCCGCGAGCACGCAGAGGACGATGATCAGGGAGCCGGGGCTCCCCCGGACGGGTCGACGCACCTCTCGGACATCGACCCCGGACCCGCCGGATTAAGGCCGTGTGGACGCCTGTTCGGACCCCGTGAGGGCGGGCGTGTCGCTACACGCGAGGCGCGGGCGGCTCGGCGACCACGCGTGCGCCGCCTGCGGTGGTGCCGCGGGCCGATCGCGCCGCCATCCGCGCTGCCGCCGTCCGGCCCGGGTGCCCGATGGGGAGGTCGTGCGGGCTGATCTCGTCGTGGGCCTCCGGGGTGTCCCCGAGCGGTGTCTGGTCGTCGGTGGCGAAGGCCGTGCCCGGGATGGGATCGGTCGCGTCCGCCGCCTGTCCACCGGCCCGCTGCGCACTCCTGCGCGTGAGCGCGGCGAAGGCGCCCGCGCCCAGGGCGACGATCGCCGCGAGGATCAGGACCGGGACCAGCAGGGTGGAGCTGCCCGACAGCAGGGTTGTCAGGACGAACACCGCGAAGAACGCGGCCGCGGCCGCTGCAAGGGTCATAGCGCGTGGGGACATGCCGAAGGTACGGGCGAGACCGTCCCGGGGATGAGGCCCGGCGCGCTAGCGGCCGGCGTCGCCCGGCTCGTCGCGCGTGGGGCCGACGTCGAGCAGCTCAGAGTCGCCCTGCGTCGTGCCGTCCTCGCCGCCCGCCTGCGCTTCGGCGGCCTTGCGCCCCGGGTGATCCATGGGCAGGTCGTGCGGGTTGATCTCGTCGTGGGCCTCGGCGGTGTCGCCGAGGGCGGTCTCGTCGTCGGAGAGCAGGTGGGTGGCGGGGATCGACTCGTCCTCGGAGTCCATCGCCGCCTCGAGCGAGCCGTGCTTGTCGACCAGGCGCTTGGTCAGGAAGCGGTTGCCGAGCGAATAGGCGAGCAGGAGGATCCCGAGGAGCAGGACGGGCAGCAGGAAGATCGGGTCGCTGGCCAGCAGGACGGTCACGGAGTAGATGACCATGAAGCCGACGACGGTGATGACCATCCAGCGAGACATGGCGCTGCCCTACCCACGCACAGGGCGCATCAACCCACCCGGACCAGGCTACGATATGAGTCTGCTCGACTGAGATCATTCACGCCCGGAAGGGGGCCTGAACCCATGAACGCCGACCGCTTCACCATCAAGACCCAGGAGGCCCTCGTCGCCGCGGGGGCCCTGGCCGAGCAGCGCCGCCACCCGCAGGTGACCCCCGAGCACCTGCTCGCCGTGCTGCTCGAGCAGGACGGGGGCATCGTCGTGCCGGTCCTCGACCGGTTGGGCGCGCAGACGGGCGCCGTCCGCGCCGCCGTCAATGCTGCGCTCGACCTGCTCCCCACGATGAGCGACGGGCCGGCCGAGCCGTCGGGCCCGTCTGCGGAGCTCGCGGCGACCCTGCGGGCCGCCGAGGGCAAGATGCGCGAGCTCGGCGATGAGTACGCGTCGACCGAGCACGTCCTGCTGGCCCTGGCGGGGCAGGACGCCCCCGCCGGCGAGGCGCTGCGCGCGGGCGGGGTCCAGCCCGATGCGCTGGCCCAGGCGGTCGCGCAGGTCCGTGGCCCGGCCCACCACGTCACCGGCCAGAGCCCCGAGGACAAGATGCAGGCCCTCAAGAAGTTCGGCCGCGACCTCACGGAGGCCGCCGAGACCGGGAAGCTCGACCCCGTCATCGGCCGCGACGACGAGATCCGGCGCGTCATCCAGGTCCTCTCGCGCCGGACGAAGAACAACCCGGTGCTGATCGGCGAGCCCGGCGTGGGCAAGACGGCGATCGTCGAGGGCCTGGCCCAGCGGATCGTCTCCGGCGACGTGCCCGAGTCGCTGCGCGACCGCCGCGTGATCGCGCTGGACATCGGCGCGCTGCTGGCCGGCGCCAAGTACCGCGGCGAGTTCGAGGAGCGGCTGAAGGCGGTGCTGAAGGAGGTCTCCGACGCGCGCGGCCAGGTGATCCTGTTCCTGGACGAGCTGCACACGATCGTCGGCGCGGGCGCCGCGGAGGGCGCCGTCGACGCCGCCAACCTGCTCAAGCCGATGCTCGCCCGCGGCGAGCTGCGCGCGGTCGGCGCCACCACCCTGGACGAGTACCGCAAGCACATCGAGAAGGACGCAGCCCTCGAGCGGCGCTTCCAGCCGGTGACCGTCGGCGAGCCGTCGGTGCAGGACACGCTGGCGATCCTCCGTGGCCTCAAGGAGCGCTACGAGGCCCACCACGGCGTGCGCATCACCGATGCCGCGCTGGTCGCCGCCGCCGCGCTGTCGGACCGTTACATCGCCGATCGCTTCCTGCCCGACAAGGCGATCGACCTGGTCGACGAGGCGGCGTCGCGGATCGCGATCGAGCTGTCGTCGGTGCCGACGGAGATCGACGAGGTCGAGCGCCGCATCCGCCAGCTCGAGATCGAGGCCGTCGCGGTCGGCCAGGACGACACGGCCGACGCGCGGCGCGAGGAGATCGAGCGGGAGCTGGCCGACCTCGGCGAGCAGGCCGCCGGCATGCGCGCGCAGTGGGAGCGCGAGAAGGAGGCCGCCGAGGGCGTCGGCAAGCTCACCGAGCGCCTCGACCAGGCGCGCACCGAGCTCGACCGCGCTGAACGCGAGACCGACCTGCAGCGCGCCGCGGAGCTGCGCCACGGGGAGATCCCCGAGCTCGAGCGCAAGCTGGCCGAGGCCGACGCGCGCGAGTCCGACGACGATGCGCCGCCGGCCGTGTACCTGCGCGAGCACGTCGACGCCGACGACGTGGCAGAGGTCGTGGCCAAGTGGACGGGCATCCCCGTGTCGCGGCTGCTCGAGGGCGAGCTGGCCAAGCTCGTGCACATGGAGGATCGCCTGCACCAGCGGGTGGTCGGCCAGGACGAGGGCGTCTCCGCGGTGTCCACCGCGCTACGGCGAGCCCGCGCCGGTCTTTCCGATCCGGACCGCCCGATCGGCTCGTTCCTGTTCCTCGGCCCGACCGGCGTCGGCAAGACCGAGCTGGCCCGCGCGCTGGCGGAGTTCATGTTCGACTCCGCCGACGCGATGGTCCGCATCGACATGTCGGAGTACATGGAGAAGCACTCGGTCGCGCGGCTGGTCGGGGCGCCCCCCGGCTACGTCGGCTACGAGGAGGGCGGGCAGCTGACCGAGCGCGTGCGGCGGCGCCCGTACTCGGTCGTCCTGCTCGACGAGGTGGAGAAGGCGCACCCCGACGTCTTCAACGTGCTGCTGCAGGTCATGGACGACGGACGCCTGACCGACGGGCAGGGCCGCACGGTGGACTTCCGCAACGTCGTGCTGATCATGACCTCGAACATTGCGGGCGGCCGCGAGGGGGCCGAGGGCCACTTCCGCCCCGAGTTCATCAACCGCCTCGACGACATCGTCGAGTTCGCCGCGCTGGACCGCGAGCAGCTGACGACGATCGTCGACCTGCAGGTCGCGCGGGTCGTCGCCCGGGTGCTCGAGCGCGGGATCGGGCTCGAGCTCGCCGACGCGGCGAAGGTCCTGCTCGGCGACCTCGGCTACGACCCGGTCTACGGAGCGCGGCCGCTCAAGCGCGTCATCCAGAAGGAGCTCGTCGACCCGCTGTCGCTCGCGCTGCTCGACGGGCGCCTGACGGCGGGGCAGACCGCGCGGGTCGACGCCGTCGACGGCGAGCTCGTGATGACGACGGCAGTTTCCGGCGAACCGGGCGAGGGCGTCCAGGGATCGCACGAGGCGGCGCCGGCGGTCGCGTTGTAGGCGTGGGAGGCTGTTGCACGGAGTCGCCGGTTGGAGACTCGGGTTCGTCCTGCCTGATACCCCTGGTGGGGGGTCCAGGTAGGACAAAGGGGGAGGTGGTGGCGGGCACCCGCCTCGCAGCGCCGGACGCCAGCCGGCCCCTTGCCTTGAAACAGCCTCTTACCCCGCGTCTACGCGGCACAGGTCGACCACCGGGCAGGTGGGCTCGGCCGTCGTGCGCCAGAAGTCGGCCAGCGCCCGGTCACCGAGCACAGCGAAGGCGCCAAGGGCCGCGTCGCGGTACTCCCGCGAGACGACCGCGCGCCCGGCCCGGCGCCCGGTCTCGTACCGCGCCCGCCCCGCCGCGCTTCCGACGTAGGTCCACACGGTTCCCGCGGCACCGCCCACCACGCGATCGGTCACCTCCAGACGGTCGTAGTTGCGTTCGCGCCGGTCGAGGACGGCCAGGGCGTCGTCGTCCACCGGGAGCAGGACGCCGTTGACGCATCCGCCGGGCTCCGCCGCCAGGTTCAGGAAGGTGACGAAGACCTCCGGCCGCTCCCCTGTCTCCGGCGAGACGTAGTGCTTGTAGCCGGACAGGTCCACGGTGTTGTCCATCGCCACGTCCCAGACGCGCCGGAACCCCTCGAGGGCCGCCGGGCGCGAGGCCGTGCCGGCGAAGCCCACCAGCGACCCGTAGCCGAAGACGTTCAGCGCGGGCGAACCTTCACGCCGACGGTGAAGTACTGAAACGCCGACGTCGAGGTGCCGCGCCGGTAGCGCGAGTGCGTGTCGAACTGCAGGTCCCACTGCCCCGCGCGCGGGGCGAAGGGAAAGAGGCGCCGCAGGCGCGTGCGCCGGATGTGCCCGCAGATCCCCTGGGTCGCTCCCAGCCGGTAGGTGCGGGTCTTGCCCCCGCCGCGCGGCGGGACGTAGTGGACGTAGAGCGTCGGCACGACCGGCGCCAGCGGGTCCTTCTGCACGAGCCCGAACCCGAACGCGCTGAAGCGCACCTTCAACGAACGCGGGTCGCCGGTCGACGGGCGGAAGTCGGCGAGGAACGTGGTGACCGCAAAGCTCGTGGTCACCGTGGTCTGCCCCTCACGGACGCCGAGGACGAAGCGCTGCTCCGGGGTGGCGTCCTCGAGCGCGGGCGCCGCGAAGGTTCCCGCGACCGCGCCGGTCGAGTCGACCTGGCCGACCCCGCCGGGCAAGGCCACGCCGTCGAGGGTCACCTGGTACGTGGCGCCCGGCGTGAAGCCCGCGCCGCTGAGGGTCACGCGCGACCGCGCGTCCTCCAGGTAACAGGACCGGTCGACCTGGATGGCGGCCGCCTGCGCCGCCGCGGGGGCGGCCCCGAGCACCATCGCGACCGCGACCAGGAGCGTTCTCATGGCCGGGAGTATGCGCGGACGGGTCCTCGGGCGGGGGTTCACAGCCCCTCCAACACCCCGATCGGGTAGAACGGATCGCTCTGCAACCCGTCCGACCTCAGGAGGACAGATGCCGACCTACATCATGCTGTCGACGCTCACGCCCGAAGGCGTGCAGACGGTCAAGAACAACCCGCAGCGCATCCGGGAGGTCAACAAGGAGCTCGAGCAGCTCGGCGCGACCGTCAAGGCGCAGTGGGCCACGCTCGGGCAGTACGACTTCGTCAACGTCGTCGAGGCGCCGGACGAGACGACGATGGCCCGCGTGAGCCTCGAGCTCGGATCGCGCGGCACGGCGAAGTACGAGACGCTCAGCGCGATCCCGATCGACGACTTCATCGCGAGCCTTTGAGCGACGCCCCGCCGCGGCCGGCGTCGTGAAGGTCCTCGTCGTCGGGTCGGGCGGGCGGGAGCATGCCCTCGTGCGGGCGCTGGCGCGGTCGCCGAGCGCGCCAGCGCTGCTGTGCGCGCCCGGCAACCCGGGGATCGAGGCCGACGCGCGGCTGCTCGCGGTCGCCGCCGACGACGTTCCCGGGCTGGTGTTCGCTGCGGTGCGCGAGGCCGTCGACCTCGTCGTCGTCGGGCCCGAGGTGCCGTTGGTGGCGGGCCTCACCGACGCGCTCGAAGCCGAGGGCATCGCGTGCTTCGGGCCGTCGGCCGCCGCCGCGCGCCTGGAGGGCTCCAAGGCGCACGCCAAGGAGGTCATGGAGGCGGCGGGCGTGCCGACCGCGGCCTGGAGCGCGGTGACCGAGGTGCAGGAGGGACTGGCCGCGGTCGGCTCCTACCCGGTCGTGGTCAAGGAGGACGGCCTGGCGGCCGGCAAGGGCGTCGTCATGTGCGCCACGCAGGACGAGGCGCGTGAGGCGCTCGAGGCGATGCTCGTCGCCCGGCGCTTCGGCGGGGACCGCGTGGTGGTGGAGGAGCTCCTGGAGGGCGAGGAGGTCTCGCTGCTGGCGCTCTGCGACGGCGAGCGCGCCGTGCCCATGGCCCCCGCGCAGGACTACAAGCGGATCTTCGATGGAGACCGGGGGCCGAACACGGGCGGGATGGGCTCCTACTCGCCGGTCGCCGGGGTCGACGCGGCGCGTGCCACCGAGCTGTGTGCGCAGGTTCATCAGCCCGTGGTCGACCTGCTGGCGAGCCGCGGTACCCCCTTCCACGGGGTGCTCTACGCCGGGTTGATGCTCACGCCGGACGGTGTTCGGGTGCTCGAGTACAACGTCCGCTTCGGTGACCCGGAGACCCAGGCGGTGCTCCCCCGGTTGAGGGGCGACCTGGCCGAGCTGCTGCTGGCCGCCACGCGGCCCGGGGGCCTGGCGGGGGTGACCCTCGACTTCGCCCCCGAGGTCGCCGTCACCGTGGTGCTCGCCTCTGCCGGCTACCCGGAGAGCTCGTCTGACGGGGACGTGATCGACGGCCTCGACGAGGTGGCGGCGGGCGTCGAGGTCACGCACGCCGGGACAGCGCGCCGGGAGGACGGCGCCATCGTCACTGCGGGCGGCCGCGTGGTCAACGTCACCGCGCTGGGCGCCGACCCGGCTGCCGCCCGCGACGCGGCCTATGCTGCCGCCGACCTGATCACCTTCGAGGGCCGACAGCTGCGGCGCGACATCGCGCAGCGGGCCGTGGAGCGCACACCATGAGCGAGACGGCACCGCAGGCCGCAGCCATCACCGAGACCGAGGTCGAGACCCAGTTCGACGAGCTCGACGTCGACGCCCCGCGCGTCGGGATCATCATGGGCTCGAAGTCCGACATGGAGGCGATGCAGGGCGCACACAAACCGCTGGACGAGGCGGGGATCCGCCACGAGACGCGCGTGATGTCCGCCCACCGCGACCCCGACGTCGTCGCCGACTACTGCCGCAACGCGCGCATGCGCGGGCTGCGGGTGATCATCGCCGGCGCCGGGCTCAGCGCCGCGCTGCCCGGCGTCGCGGCGGCGCACACCGACCTCCCGGTGATCGGCGTGCCCCTGAGCGGGCGACTGACGGCGGCCGGTGGCCTCGACGCGATCCTCTCCGTGGTGCAGATGCCCCCGGGCGTGCCGGTCGCGGCGGTGGGCCTGGACAACGCGAAGAACGCGGGCGCGCTGGCGGTGCGCATCCTCAGGGCGTAGCGGCCGCTGCCGGTTCGGCCTGCGCTCGCCCGCGGGTCGCGACGCCGGCTGGATCGAGCACCGCGAGCGCCAGGGCCACGACAGGCCCGACGAGCAGCGCGAAGGTCACCGTCCCGACGCCGTAGGTCCCGCCGAGGATCGCGCCGACGAGGAAGGCGGTGGCTTCGATCAGCCCACGGATCAGCGCGATCGGCCGCCCCGTGCGCCGGTGCAGGCCGGTCATCAGGCCGTCGCGCGGCCCCGGGCCGAGCGCGGCGCTGAGGTAGAGGCCGCTGCCCAGGCCGACCAGGCCGATCCCGCCGAGCAGCTCCCCGATCCGCACCGGCAGCGACCCCTTGCCCAGGAGCGCGAGGACGACGTCGATCGCCACGCCGACGATGATCGCGTTGAGGATCGTGCCGAGCCCCGGCCGCACGCCGAGCGGGATCCAGATCAGCAGCAGCGCGAAGCTCGTGGCCACGGTGGCGGTGCCGATGCTCAGCGGCGTCTGCTTGGAGACGCCCTCGGCGAACACGGTCCAGGGGGAGTTGCCGAGCTCGCTCGCAGTGACCAGGCCCTCGCCCGTCCCGAAGAGGCCGAGCCCGAGCAACAACCGCGCGAGGCGACCCGGGCCAGGGCGCCAGAGGGAGGGGGCGGGCATCCCCGAGCACGGTAGGAGTGCGAGGATCGGGGAGTGATCGACCGCTACACGCGTCCCGAGATCGGCGCCCTGTGGACCGACGAGGCGCGCATGGAGGCGTGGCGCCGCGTGGAGGTGGCGGCGTGCGAGGAGATGGAGGGCCCCTCCGCGGAGGATCTCGAGGCGATCCGCGCGGCGCGCTTCACGGTCGCCGCGGTGCAGGAACGCGAGGCGGTGCTCGACCACGACGTCGCCGCCTTCGTCGACGTGCTGAGCGCCGACGCCGGGCCGGGCGGCCGCTGGATCCACTTCGGCCTGACGTCCTCCGACGTGCTCGACACGGCGCTGGCGCTGCAGCTGCAGGCGGCGGGCGCGATCGTGCTGGAGGGCGCGCGCGCATACCGCGACGCGCTGATCGCGCGGGCACGTGAGCACGTGAAGACCGTCTGCGTCGGGCGCACGCACGGCGTCCATGCAGAGCCGACGACGTTCGGGATCAAGCTCGCCGGCTTCGCCTTCGAAGCCGATCGCAACCTGCGGCGCTTGGAGCGCGCGTTCGCGCAGGCGTCGGTTGGCGCGCTGTCGGGCGCGGTGGGGACCTACAGCGCGACCTCGCCGAACTTCGAGGCGCGCGTGCTCGCGCGCCTGGGCCTGGAGGTCGAGCCGGTCTCCACCCAGGTCGTCCCGCGCGACCGCCACGCCGATTTGCTGCAGGCGATCGCGCTGGCCGGGGCGGGCCTGGAGCGCTTCGCCACCGAGATCCGTCACCTGCAGCGCACGGAGGTCCGCGAGGTGGAGGAGCCGTTTCGCACGGGCAAGCAGAAGGGCTCGAGCGCCATGCCCCACAAGCGCAACCCGATCACGACCGAGCGGATCACGGGCCTGGCGCGCGTGCTGCGCGGCAACGCCACGGCGGCGGTGGAGAACGTCGCGCTGTGGCACGAGCGCGACATCTCCCACTCGGGCGCCGAGCGGGTGATCCTGCCGGACTCGACGGTCCTGCTGGACTACCTGCAGGCCCTGGCCACACGGGTGGCGGGCGGCATGGTCGTGCACCCCGAGCGCATGCGCGAGAACCTGGAGCTGACCCACGGCGCCCTCTTCTCCCAGCGTGCGCTGCTAGCGCTGGTGAGCGCGGGCATGTCGCGTGACGACGCTTACCGCATCGTGCAGGAGTCGGCCCAGGAGGCGTGGGACCGCCGCACCCCCCTGCGCGGCCTGCTGCAGGCGCGCGGGCTCGACCTGGACCTCGACGAGGTCTTCGACGAGAGCGCGTACACGCGGCACGCGGCGGAGATCGTCGGGCAGTTGGAGCGTCTCCTCTAGGGCGGGAACCCTCACGCATCTCATGCAGAGGAACGGGTGGCGGGACAGGGCGCGGGCCTACGCTACGGGCATGTGCCCCGAGCCTCGTGAAGTGTGCGAGTTCGCGTTTCCGGGACCGCTGCGCGACCGATTGGTCGGTGCGGTCCTGCGGGGCGAGAAGACTGCGACGTCGTCGCTCCTGGTGGAGTGGGAAGTGGAGCAGGCGCCGCTGTGGGCTTTGGGTGACCGCCAGACGGTCATCGACTCCGACGGTCGGCCGGTCGGCGTCATCGAGACGCTCTCGGTCGAGGTCATCCGGCTTGGGGAGGCTGACCTGGGCCTCGCTCTGGCCGAGGGTGAGGGCTTTGAGAGCGTCGCGCAATGGCGCGAGGACCATGAGCATTTCTGGACGCAGGAGGTGCTGCCGACGCTACCCCCTGGCGCCGCTGGCCCGCTGACGGATGAGACCCAGGTCGTCGTCCAGTGGTTCCGCTTGGCGGCGGACGGCTAACTCCCCCGGCTACAGCTTCTTCAACCGCTCCTCGACCTCGGTCAGCCGCTCCTCGTGCTGGCCCGCTTTCTCCTTGCGGGTCTCGGCGTGGCCCTCGAGCTCTGCCGCGGCCTCCTGCTCGCGCGCGGCAACGGACTGCCGCTCCTCCGCCTCACCGCGCAGGCGGTCGGCTTCCTCGGCGTGCCGGTCGGCCTCGGCGCGGCGCTCCGATGCCTCGGTGATGACCGCGCTGGCCTCGTTGCGGTGGGTCTTCAGTGCTTCGGTGTGCTCGCGCGCCTCGCCGCGTAGGTTGTCGCGCTCCACGCGGCGGGACTCGCTGCGCTTCTTGGCGGCGCGCATGAGCGCGAAGGCCAGCAGGGCCAGCAGGACGACGGCGATGATGATGATGAGGGCGGTCTTCATGCCCGCGGTCTACCCGCAACGTGCGCATTCACGCACGTCTGAACCACGGATCGCGCGCCGGGGCCGTTGGTAGCCTCCGCGCCGTGAGCACCGTCGCCGATCTGCCCCTCCTGGTCTCCGGCAAGGTCCGCGAGATGTACGACCTCGGGGACCGGATCCTCATGGTCGCCTCCGACCGGATCTCGACCTACGACGTAGTGCACCCGACGCCGATCCCCGACAAGGGCAGCGTCCTCACCGGGCTCAGCGCGTTCTGGTTCGCGCGCACCGGGCACATCGTCGCCAACCACATGGTCTCCGCGACCGAGGGCGTCCCCGAGGAGGTCCGCGGCCGTGCGTTGGCCGTGCGCAAGCTCGAGATGCTGCCCGTCGAGTGCATCGTGCGCGGCTACATCACCGGCTCCGGCTGGAAGGACTACCAGGCCACCGGCTCGGTCTCGGGCATCGGGTTGCCGCCCGGCCTGCGCGAGTCCGAGCGCCTGCCGACGCCGATCTTCACGCCCTCCACAAAGGCGGAGGAGGGGCACGACGAGACCGTCGACTTCGAGCAGGCGACCACGCTCGTGGGCGACCCCGAGCTCATGGCGCGCGTCCGCGACGTCTCGATCGAGCTCTACCGCTTCGCCGCCGAGCTGGCGCTCGAACGGGGCGTCATCCTCGCCGACACGAAGTTCGAGTTCGGCCGCGACGCCGACGGGGAGCTCGTCGTCGGGGACGAGGTGCTCACGCCGGACTCATCGCGCTACTGGCCGGCCGACGGCTACGCACCCGGCGGCGGACAGCCGTCCTTCGACAAGCAGTACGTGCGCGACTGGGCGGCGGGAAGCGGCTGGGACAAGGCGCCGCCCGCGCCCGCGCTTCCAGATGACGTCGTCGAGGGCACGCGCGGGCGCTACGTCGAGGCCTACGAGGCGATCACCGGCGAGCCGTTCTCCGCGTGGACCGCGCGGACCGCGGCGTAGCGGAGCGGCCTCACCCCGCATGCGCGCCCGCGTCCTCATCCGCCCCAAGGCCGGCATCCTGGACCCGCAGGGTCAGGCGGTCGAGCGCGCGCTTCCCGCCCTCGGCTTCACCGGGGTGACCAACGTGCACGTTGGGCGGTTGGTCGAGCTCGACGTCGAGGACGCCTCCCAGCTGCAGGCGATGTGCGAGGGGCTGCTGGCCAACCCCCTGATCGAGGACTTCGAGATCCTCACGTGAAGTTCGGCGTCGTCCGCTTCCCGGGAACCTGCGACGACTTCGACGCGCACGCCGCCGCCGCCCGCGTGGGCGAAGCGGTCTTCCTCTGGCATGGCGACCGCGACCTGCAGGGCGTCGACGCAGTCGTCGTCCCCGGCGGCTTCTCCTACGGCGACTACCTGCGCGTCGGGGCGATCGCGCGGTTCTCGCCGGTCATGGAGTCCGTCGCCGCCTTCTCACGCGAGGGCGGGCTCGTGCTCGGCATCTGCAACGGGTTCCAGGTGCTCTGCGAGGCGGGGCTGCTGCCGGGCGCGCTGCTGCCCAACCTCGGGCTGCGCTTCCTCTGCCGCCAGGTGAGCGTCAGCGTGATCAACGCCGAGACCCCGTTCACGCGTGCGTGCGAGGCGCGCGAGCTCCTCTCGATCCCCGTGAAGCACACGACCGGCCGCTACCACGCGCCACCCGACGTACTTGATGGCCTCGAGGCACACGGGCAGATCGTCCTGCAGTACGCCCACGATGGCAACCCCAACGGTTCGAGCAACGACATCGCGGGGGTCTGCAACGAGGCGGGCAACGTGATGGGGCTGATGCCGCACCCCGAGCACGCGGTCGACGTGCTGACGGGCTCGGCGGACGGGCTGAAGCTGTTCGCATCGATGGCGCTCGTCCATGCCTGACGTCGCTGCATTGCCCGGGGTCGACGAGGCTGTCGCGCTCGGTCTCACCCGCGACGAGTACGCGCTGGTGTGCGACAAGCTCGAGCGCGAGCCCAACCAGGTCGAGCTGGCGATGTTCTCGCTCATGTGGTCCGAGCACTGCGCCTACAAGCACTCCAAGAAGCTGCTGCGCACGCTGCCGACCGAGGGGCCGAGCGTCGTCATGGGGCCGGGGGAGAACGCCGGCGCGGTTGACGTCGGCGGGGGCCTTGCCGTCGCGTTCAAGGTCGAGTCCCACAACCACCCAAGCGCGGTCGAGCCGTTCCAGGGCGCGGCGACGGGCGTCGGCGGGATCCTGCGCGACATCTTCGCGATCGGCGCGCGCCCCTTCGCGATCCTCGACTCGCTGCGCTTCGGCGAACCCGCCGACTCGCCGCGTTCCCGCTACCTGCTCGACCGCGCCGTCGCGGGGATCGGCCACTACGGCAACTCGATCGGGGTGGCGACGGTCGGCGGCGAGGTCTACTTCGAGGCGCCCTACGAGCAGAACTGCCTGGTCAACGCGATGGCCCTCGGGCTCGCGCGCAAGGACCGGCTGATCCGCAGCGCCGCGGCGGGCGTCGGCAACGTGCTCGTGCTCTTCGGCGCCTCGACCGGCCGCGACGGCATCGGCGGCGCGTCGGTCCTTGCCTCGGCGGAGCTCGGCGACGCCGACGAGGACAAGCGGCCCACCGTCCAGGTCGGCGACCCGTTCCAGGAGAAGAAGCTGCTCGAGTGCTCGCTCGAGCTGCTGGAGCAGGGGCTGCTCGTCTCCTTGCAGGACCTCGGCGCGGCTGGGCTGACGTCAAGCGCGTCGGAGATGGCCTCCAAGGGCGAGGTCGGGATCGACATCGACGTCGCGCGCGTGCCCCTGCGCGAGGCCGACATGGAGCCGTTCGAGATCATGGTCTCCGAGTCGCAGGAACGGATGCTCTGCGTCGTCGAGCCCGCGCGCGTGGACGAGGTGCTGGCGCTGTGCGAGCGCTGGGAGGTCAACGGTGCGGCCATCGGCGAGGTGACCGAAAGCGGCCACATGCGCGTGCTGGCCAGCGGCGACGTGGTCGGCGACATGCCGGTCGCGGCGCTGGTCGACGACTGCCCGCTCTACGACCTCGAACCCGCCCGTCCGACCGAGGCGATCTACGCTGCGCCCGAGGCAACGCTCCCTGAGGGCGCGACGCTGCGCGAGGCGCTGCTGGCCCTGCTGGCCTCGCCGAACGTCGCCTCGCGGCTGCCGCTGTTCGAGCAGTACGACTGGCTCGTCGGCTCGCGCACCGTGCGCCGCCCGGGGGACGCCGACGCCGCCGTCCTGGCGCTGCCCGGTGGCGCGGCGATCGCGGTGTCGATCGACGGCAACGGCCGGCGTGTGGCGGCCGACCCGCGCAACGGCACGATCAGCGTCGTCCTGGAGTGTGCGGCCAACCTCGCCTGCGTCGGCGCGCACCCGCTGGGCACGACGAACAACCTCAACTTCGGCAACCCGGAGAAGCCCCACGTCGCGTGGCAGCTGACCGAGGCGGTGGCCGGCCTGGGCGCTGCGTGCCGCGCCCTCGAGGCGCCGATCGTCGGGGGCAACGTCTCGCTCTACAACGAAGGAGCGGCGGGCCCGATCTACCCAACGCCGGTCGTCGGCATGGTCGGCTGGCTGCCGGACGCGGCGCGGGCGGGGCGCCTTGGGTTCCAGCAGGACGGCGACACGGTGGCCGTCGCCGGGCCGTTCGCGCCCGCACTCGGGGCGAGCGAGCTGGCGAAGCTGCGCGGCGAGGCGCTGCCCGAGGGGCTGCCCGACCCCGACCTCGACGGGGTCGGGGCGGCGATCGCGGCCGTGCGTGACGCGGTCCGCGACGGGGTGCTGGCCAGCACCCACGACATCGCCGAGGGCGGGCTGCTCGTCGCGCTGGCTGAGTGCTGCCTGGCGGGTGACCGGGGCGCGACGCTCGACCTCAGCCAACGCGCGCTGTCCGACGACGAGCAGTGGCGCGAGCTCTTCGGCGAGGGGCCTGGCGGCTTCGTCGTCTCCGGGCCTGAGGAAGCGGTCGCTGCGCTGGGCGCCACCGTCCCGCTCGAGGTCCTCGGCGTCGTCGGGGGGGACGGGCTCGAGGTGCAGCTCGGGGGCGAGACGCTCTCGGCATCGCTGCCCGAGCTGCGCGAGGCACACCGCGCCCTCCGCGCCCTGTTCGCCTAACGCGTCGGGACGCCCCGGCGCCGCCCGAACGCGGTGCTAGTCTCGACCTTCGTCCGCGCAGCCCGTCTCGCGATGCATCTGACGCCTCCAAGCCAAGAGCTCGACAGCCGCGACGGACCCCGGGACGAGTGCGGCGTCTTCGGCGTCTACGGGCCGGAGCACGACGTCTCGCGCTTGGCCTACTTCGCGCTCTACGCGCTGCAGCACCGTGGGCAGGAGTCCGCCGGGATCGCGGCCGCCGACGCGGGCGGCTACATCATCACCCAGCGCGCGCTCGGCCTCGTCTCGCAGGTCTTCAAGGAGCACGACCTGCGGGCGCTCGGCGGCGACCTCGCGGTGGGTCACGTGCGGTACTCGACCACCGGCTCCAACGAGTGGGAGAACTCGCAGCCCGTACACCGCAGCGCGGGATCCGGCGGCAACCGTCGCGAGATCGCCCTGGGCCACAACGGCAACCTCATCAACGCGGTCGAGCTCCACGCCGAGCTGCGCGAGGAGGGCGTCACCTTCTCCTCGACGTCGGACTCGGAGATCATCGCGGCGCTGCTGGCGACCCACCCCGCCGACCGCATCGAGGACGCCGTGGCCGACGTCATGCCACGCCTGCAGGGCGCGTTCTCCACCGTCGTGATGACCAAGGACCGCGTCGTCGCCTTCCGCGACGGCGCCGGGCTGCGCCCGCTGGTCCTCGGACAGCTCGGCGACCGCTACTGCGTCGCGTCGGAGTCGTGCGCGTTCGACATCATCGGGGCGAAGCTGCTGCGCGACGTCCAGCCGGGCGAGATGGTCTCGCTCGGGCCGGAGGGCATCCGCACCCGCCAGGTCGTCACGGGTGAGCGCGAGGCCTTCTGCGTGTTCGAGCACATCTACTTCGCGCGCCCCGACTCGCGCATGGGCGGCCAGCTGCTGCAGGCCTCGCGGGGGCGTATGGGCGAGAACCTCGCTCGCGAGGCGCCGGCGCCGGGGGCCGACCTGGTGATCGCAGTGCCCGACTCGGGCGGCCCCGCCGCGCGCGGCTTCGCCCGTGCCTCCGGCCTGCCGCAGGACGACGGGCTGGTCAAGAATCGCTACGTCGGGCGCACGTTCATCCAGCCGGGCCAGGAGCTGCGCAAGCACGGCCTGCGGATGAAGTTCAACCCGCTGCCGGAGATCGTCGGCGGGAAGTCGATCGTGGTGGTCGACGATTCCATCGTCCGCGGCAACACGACGCGCCAGATCGTGCAGATGCTGCGCGACGCGGGCGCGCGCGAGGTGCACATGCGCATCTCCGCTCCACCGATCAAGCACCCGTGCCACTACGGGGTCGACATGTCCACGCGCGAGGAGATGATCGCCCACGACCGCACCGTCGACGAGATCGCGCGCGAGCTCGGCACCGACTCGCTGGCCTACCTGTCGCTGGCGGGCGTCTACGAGGCGATCCGCGGCTCGCGCGACCGCCATTGCGACGCCTGCTTCTCCGGCGAGTACCCGCTCGCCGGCACGCTCGAGCACGAGGGCAAGTTCGCCTTCGAGCACGAGCTCCCGCTGGTCCGCGCGTAACGCGCGCGACTTCTCCACGGGACCCGCTTGCGGTGCCTTCGGAGCCGGGAGCGCCGGTAGGGTCGGCCCGGTTCCATGGATCGTTCGCTCGCCGCCCTGCACCGCCACTTCGGCTTCACCGCCTTCCGCCCCGGGCAGCATGAGGCGGTCGCGGCCGCGGCGGCCGGCCGCAACGTCCTGGTGGTCATGCCGACGGGCGCCGGCAAGTCCCTGTGCTACCAGCTTCCGGCCCTGATGCGCTCAGACCTCACGCTGGTCGTCTCGCCGCTCGTGTCGCTCATGCAGGATCAGGTCGAAGCACTGCAGACCATCGCCCCGGGGTGCGCTGGGGTGGTCAGCGGCCAGCAGGGGGCGGCGGAGAACGCGGCGACCATGGCGCGTGCCGCGCAGGGTGAGCTGCGGCTGCTCTACGTCGCGCCGGAGCGCTTCGCCTCGGCCGCCTTCCTGGGGCAGATCAAGGCGGTGGACGTCGGGCTGTTCGTCGTGGACGAGGCGCACTGCGTCTCGCAGTGGGGCCACGACTTCCGGCCGGACTACTTCCGCCTCGCGGACGCCGCGCGTTGGCTCGGGGCGGAGGCGATCATCGCCTCGACCGCGACCGCGACGCCGCAGGTGGCGGCGGACATCGTCGCCCGCTTGCGCCTCACCGACGTCGCCCGCGTGACGACCGGATTCGACCGGCCGAACCTGAGCTTCGTCGTCGTGCCGTGTCGCAGCCCGGCGGAGAAGCGGCGGCGCGTGGCGGCGGTGCTGGCCGACCCGGCTGCGCGCCCCGCGATCGTCTACGCGGGAACCCGGAAGGCGACCGACGCGCTGGCCGCCGATCTCGCGTCGGCCGTCGGCAGCGAGGTTCTGACCTACCACGCCGGCATGCCGCGCGAGGATCGCGCGCTGGCGCAGCGCCGGTTCATGGCGGGCGAAGCCGACGTGGTGGTCGCCACCAACGCGTTCGGCATGGGTGTCGACAAGGCCGACGTGCGCACGGTGGTCCACGCGAGCGTGCCGCCCTCGCTGGAGGCCTACTACCAGGAGGCCGGGCGCGCGGGGCGCGACGGACGGCCCGCCCGGGCGCTGCTGTTCGCGGAGCCGCGAGACAAAGGCCTGCACGTGTTCTTCATCGAGCGCGCCGAGGTGGAGGAGCCGGCAATCGCGCGGGTCGCGCAACGACTGGCGGCGGTCACGGTCGACGGTCGCTTCGACGTGGCCCTCGACGAGCTCGAGCCTGGGGGTGAAGGGGACCGCGCCCGTGCGATCGTCGGCCATCTCACGCGGACGGGCGTCGTGCGCGTCGCCCCGGCCCCTCCCGATCGGGTCCGCGGGCGGCTCGCTGCGCCCTACGACGACCGCGCGCGTGCCGCGTGCCGTGCCGCCGCAGGGGGCGCCCACCGCGCGCGCTGGCGTCAGTACCGCGCGGTCTGGTCGTTCGTCGAAGGGGGGCGCTGCCGGCGCGAGACCGTCCTACGACACTTCGGTGACCGGGCCAGCCCCAGCCCCGCCCCCGCCCCCGGCGTGCCGTGCTGCGACGTCTGCCATCCGGGGCTGGTGCCCGCCGCGCCCGCAGGGTCCGGCCGCAGGCCCGTGCGGCCCGCGCCGGGCGACCTCGACGCCACGATCACCGCGGTCGTGGCTGCCGCGCTGCCGTCCGTGGGGCGCACCCGGGTCGTCGAGATCCTGCGCGGCGGCCGTTCGCGCGCGCTCCTGCGTCACGACTTCGACGGGCTGCCTGGCTACGGGACCTTTGGTCATCTCGGCGCGGCTGAGGTGCTGGGGCGCGTTGACGCGCTGCTCGCCTCAGGTGTGCTGCGCGCCACGGCGGGCGCGTACCCGACGCTGGAGCTCGCGACCGTCGACGGCGACCTCGCCGCCGCGGCATGAGCGGCCCCCTGAGGATCGGTGTCCTGGCGTCGGGCGAGGGGACCAACCTCCAAGCGCTGCTCGACACGGTGCACGGCCACGAGGCCCGGGTCGTCGGCGTCACAGGGGACAAGCCCGGCGCGCGGGCACTGCAGCGAGCAGAGTCCTGCGGCATCGCCACTGCGGTCTTCCCCCTGGCCGACCACGAGGATCGCGCGGCGCGTGACCTCGCGCTCTGCGCTTGGCTCGACGACCAGGGGGTGGAACTCGTCGTGCTGGCGGGCTATATGGCGATCCTCACCCCCGGGTTCGTCGAGGCGCGTCGTGGGCGGATCGTCAACGTCCACCCGTCGCTGCTGCCGGCCTTCCCGGGCCTGGGCGCGATCGAGCAGGCGCTGGCCTACGGCGTGCGGGTGCTCGGCGTCACCGTGCACTTCGTCGACGCCGGGGTGGACACCGGGTCGGTCATCCTGCAGGCGGCGGTCGAGCTGCCGGGCGCGGGGGTCGACGCGGACCAGGCCCACGAGCTGCTGCGTCCGCTCGAGCACCGGCTGTTGCCTGAGGCCGTACGGCTCATCGCTGCGGGGCGGGTACGTCGCGACCCCGAGCACCCGCGCCGGGTGCTGATCGACTGAGGCGCCCGCGGCGGTTCTACTCCTCTTCCTCCTCCTCGGCCTCCGGATCGTCGAAGCCGCTGGCGTCGTCGCCGAGCGGGCCGCCCTTGGCGGGAGCGGTCGTGGGGTCGTCGTCGCCGTCGAGCGGGCCCTCGTCCTTGGCCTGCCGCTCGGTTTGCTTCTTCTTGGCTTCGCCGATTGAGTCGTCGAGCTTGCCGATGCGTTCCTCGAGGTCGTCGGCGTTGCGCTCGATGGCGCGTTCTGGATCGGGCGTGGACATGGCGCGGCAGCGTATCCGTTCGCCGCCGGGGCGCCACCGGAGGCCGAGCGCCGCCCGCTGATCTATCCTCGCGCCATGGCGCAGACGCGAGGAGTCGATGCCGCGATGGCGCCCAGCGGCCCGGGGGAGGTCCGAATCCGCCGGGCGCTGCTGTCGGTCTCCGACAAGCGGGGCATCGTGGACTTCGCCCGCGGCCTGGCCGATCTGGGCATCGAGGTCGTCTCGACCGGCGGAACCGCCTCCGAGCTCGAGTCAGCCGGCCTGACCGTCCGCGGGGTCGAGGATCTCACGGGCTTCCCCGAGATCATGGACGGCCGGGTGAAGACGCTGCACCCCAAGCTCTACGCCGGGCTGCTGGCCGTGCGCGACGACCCCGACCACCTGCAGGCTGCGGCCGACCATGACGTCGAGTTCGTCGACCTCGTCTGCGTGAACCTCTACCCGTTCGAGCGCACCGCCGCCAAGCGCGGGGCCGCCGACGCGGAGATCATCGAGAACATCGACATCGGCGGGCCGACGATGATCCGTGCCGCCGCCAAGAACCACGCCTTCGCCGCCGTGGTCGTCAAGCCCGAGTCCTACGACGCCGTGCTCGAGGAGCTGCGCATGGCCGACGGCACGCTGTCGATGCCGACGCGCGAGTCGTTGGCCGGCGAGGCGTTCTCCTACACAGCGCGCTACGACACCGCCGTCGCCCGCTGGTTCGCGGAGAAGGGCGAGGACTTCCCGCCGCTGTTCGTGCGCGCCTACGAGAAGGTCGTCGATCTTCCCTACGGCGAGAACCCGCACCAACGCGGCGCCTACTACCAGCAGGTCGGCAACCGCATGCACGTGCTGTCGCTGGTCCAGCAGCACCACGGCAAGCAGCTGTCGTTCAACAACCTGCTCGACCTCGATTCGGCGCGGGCGCTCGTGCGCGACTTCGAGGTCCCGGCGTGCGCGATCGTCAAGCACAACAACCCGTGCGGCGTGGCGTTGGGCGACGATGCTGCGGGCGCCTACCTCGGTGCCTTCACGACCGACCCGCTCAGCGCGTTCGGGGGCGTCATCGCGATCAACCGCCCGGTCGACGCGGCGCTGGCGAGGCAGATCGCCGAGCAGTTCGTCGAAGTGCTCATCGCGCCCGGCTTCGACGAGGAGGCCCTGGCGATCCTCGGCGAGAAGCCGAACGTGCGGCTGCTCGAGGACCAGGAGCGGAGGGTCCCGCTGCCAACCGATGTCGACGTCCGGCAGGTCGCCGGCGGCATCCTCGTGCAGGATCCCGACATCGCGCCCGACGACCGCACGGAGATGGAGGTCGTCACCGAGCGCCAGCCGTCGGAGCAGGAGTGGAGCGACCTGCTGTTCGCGTGGCGCGTGTGCCGCCACGTGCGGTCCAACGCGATCGTGCTGGCCCGCGACCTGACGACCGTCGGGATCGGCGCGGGGCAGATGAGCCGCGTCGACTCCGTGCGTCTGGCCGTCGAGAAGGGCCGCGCAGAGGCGATCGGCGGTTCGTCGCTGGCCTCCGACGCCTTCTTCCCCTTCGCCGACGGGCCGGCCCTGGCGATCGAGGCGGGCGTCACCGCGATCATCCAGCCCGGCGGGTCCAAGCGCGACGATGAGGTCATCGCCGCGGCCGACGAGGCGGGCGTCGCGATGGTCTTGACCCGCCGGCGCCACTTCCGTCACTAGGCGGGTACCGGTGCGTTCACCCCGGCACCGCCGCGGGTAGCGCATGCCCATGGCCACCACCGCTCACCGCATCGCCGCCGGTCTCGCCGTCTTCGCCCTCGGGATCGGCGTCGCCGCCTGCTCGGATCGCGAGAGCGGCCAGGGCAACCCGGGCGGCGATCCGGCGTCCGGGGACACCGTCCTGCGCACGGCGCAGACGGCGGCGCCCGGCAACGCCCCGGTTCCCCCCACGACGCCCGCGAAGGTGCCGGGCAACCAGGACGGCAACTGACGGCGATCGAGCGCCACGGGTCCGGGGGCCCGTGGGCGCTCATCGATTCGCGCCTGCTCGTCGAGGTGGAAGCCACCGCCTATCGGCCCGCGAGATCGCCGAACGGTGCCTGAGCGGGCCTTTCTCCGGGGGCCGTCGTGGCGTCCGGGCGGTGCCCCAGGATGCCCCGTCCGTGTCTGCCGTCCCAGCCCCCGCACCCCCCGCGCCATCCGGCCTGCGCGCTTGGCAGACGGCGGCGATGTCGGCGATGTCCACGTGGGAATCGGGGCCCTTCCTCATGGCCGCGGCGCCCGGGGCGGGCAAGACCCGACCGGCGCTGCACCTGGCCCGCGAGCTCATCCGCAGCCGCGCGGCCGGTCGCGTCGTCGTGGTGTGCCCGACCACGCCGCTGACCCGGCAGTGGGCGCAGGCCGCGGCCCGGCTGGGTCTGCACCTGGCCCCCGACGCGGCGGAGCTGCGCCCGCCGGGGGGCTTCGACGGGGTCGTCGTCACGTACGCGCGCGCGGCCAGCGCGGCAGCGCGCTTCGAGCGGCAGTGCTCGCCCGGGACGCTGGTCGTCGCCGACGAGGCGCACCACCTGGGGGAGGACCTGGCGTGGGGCAGTAGCTTCGCCCGCGCCTTCGGGAACGCCACGCGCTGGCTGCTGCTCTCCGGCACGCCGTTCCGGTCGGACGCGACCCCGATCCCGGGCGTGCGCTACGACGCCGAGGGCGTCGCGGTGCCGGACGTCAGCTACACCTACGCAGAGGCGGTGAAGGAGGGCATCTGCCGCCCGGTCTGCTTCATCCCCTACGACGGGACGCTGTCGTGGCGCAGCGGCGACGACGTCATCGAAGCGGGCTTCGACACGGTCCTGACCGGCCGGGAGGCGAGCCGCCGTTACCGGACGGCGATCTCGACCGACCTGGCCGATGGGCTTCCGCGCATCCTGCGCGCGGCCCACGAGCGCCTGGAGCAGGTGCGCGCGGGCGGGCACCCCGACGCGGGCGGGCTGGTAGTCGCCGCCGACGGCGAGCACGCCCGTCGTATCGCGAAGGTGCTTCGCGAGGTCACGGGTGTGGCACCGGTCGTCGTGCTGCACACCGAAGCGCGCGCCGCGGAGAAGCTCGCGGCGTTCACCGCGTCGCGCGAGCGCTGGATCGTCGCGGTGAACATGGTCAGCGAGGGCGTGGACATCCCGCGCCTGCGGGTGGGCGTCTACGCGACGGCCGCGAAGACGCCGCTGATCTTCCGCCAGATCGTCGGGCGGTTCGTGCGGGTCATCCCGGGCCGGCCGCGCGAGATGAGCTGGCTCTACCTCCCGGCCGACCCGCTGCTGCGCCGCTACGCCGCCGAGGTCGAGGGGGAGCTGCGCCACGTCCTTCGCCCGGCCAGCGAGGACGAGGGCCTGCTCGACGAGCCTGCGGCCCGCGTCCAGACCGAGCGCACCGAGGTGCCGGAGTTC